>Ga0102832_1000084_pt1 | contig 267824 bp, 259 predicted proteins | sample EBPBio282013_DNA_FD_88942 | JGI IMG/M metagenome (GOLD analysis project Ga0102832, IMG submission 88942) | Wastewater treatment Type I Accumulibacter community from EBPR Bioreactor in Madison, WI, USA - Reactor 2_5/28/2013_ DNA (Illumina Assembly) | ecosystem: Engineered > Bioreactor > EBPR >...
CTGCGGCGCAGTTGCAGGGGCGGGGACGCCGGCCGGATCGCGAACTCGGCATATCCGGGTTCTCGGCATAGTGGATCAACGAGTGCCTGACCCGGGCGATCGCGCTCTACTTGTCCGGCAACACCGGGCGCCGGATCGGCACGCTGTTCAGCGACGAAGCGGACGGTCCGCTGGACCCGGAGCACAAGCGCATGTTCATGGCCATGAAACGCGAGGTGCTGCGCCTTGGCGGGTACGCCTGCGAGTTCTTCGTGAGCCAGACTCCGGAGCTGACTGGAATGGCCGATCGAATCATCGACCTGGAAGGCATGACCGCGCAGGATGCGGAGGCGGTTGCTTGACTGCGTGTCCTGCGAACGTCGCGTAGTCGCAGCGAAGCTGCCTTTCGCTTGGTCTCATCGGTCGGCGCTGGACGGCCAGAAGCGGGTACCGGTCAATGGCTGGTCCGAAGCAACCCAGTTTCGAAACGCAGTCGGCCTCGGAATGTCGCCACTACGGCGCGAGTAGTCCCTCGACGGCTACCCTATCGAGCTTCCAGCCGATGAAGACGATTCGCGTACGGCGATCTGCCGAAGGCCATTCGGAGAGCGACTCGGCTGCCCCGAATAGCTGCTGAACGCCCTGGATCACAACTGGTCGATCTGGCTGTTCAGCAACGTTGACCAACCCTTTGACACGCAACAGGTTCGGATCGGCGCGCTCGGCCAATGCATTCCAGAAGCGATCGAGCTCGGCCCTGGCGACAGGGCGATCTCGCACCAGACAGAACGAGGCGATGTGGTCGTCATGGCGGCCCGAATGGCCGTCCGCGTGTGCATGGCCTTCGACTGGGCCATGGGAATGCCCCGCATGGTGATCGTGGCCACAGGTGCCGGCTGCGCAATCCTCGGCCAGCCAGTGCACAAGGTCCAACGAGCGCGCCAGCGTCGTGGCTGGTCGGCCGCCGATAAGGGCCTTGACGTCCACGTCGCCGTGCCGGCTGTCGATGATCGGCGCCGCCGGGTTCAGCTTGAGCAAACGCTCGCGCAACGGCGTCAGCGATGCCAGATCGGGGATCAGGTCGAGCTTGGTCAAGATCAGGCAATCCGCCACCGCCACCTGCTCCACCGATTCTGCGTGCAGATCGAGATTCTTCATGCCGAGAACAGCATCGACCGTGCTGATGACCCGGTCCAGCGTGTAGTGCGGCACCACCTGCGCGTCCTCGAGGATCACGCGCACGATCGGTCCGGCGTTGGCCAGTCCGGTGGTTTCGATCAGCACCCTGCGGAAGTTCGGCAGATCGCCGCGCGCGCGGCGTTCCAGGAAGCCGTGAAGCGTCGTGCCCAGATCCTCGTTCAATGTGCAACACACGCAGCCGTTAGACAACTCGATCGTGGCCTCACCTCTGCGCGAGATGAGATCCGTATCGATCGAGATCTGACCGAACTCGTTGACGAGCACGATGCTGCGTGCCATTTCCGGCGCCGCCAGCAGGCGGTTGAGCAGCGTGGTCTTGCCGCTGCCAAGGAAGCCGGTGATCAGCGAGATTGGAATGCGTTCGTCCGGATCCATATGGTTTTCTGTGGGTGGCTCAACGCTCGATGTCCGATGAACGGGCAACCGATGTCATGTGCTCAAGCTCGCGCGCGTCGGTGATCACCATGTCGCCTCGTTGGCTCATCGCCAAGGCCGCCAGTGTCGTGCCGTAGCGAAGCCCACGCTCCAGGTCACCGTCGAGCCAGCCATGCAGCACGCCGGCGGCCATGGCGTCGCCGGCGCCGATGCGGTCGAGCACAGTGACCTGTCGAGATGGGCAATGGATGAATTGATCGCCCTGGACCCCGATCACGCCACTTGCACCCAGGCTCATCACCACCTCGCCGGCATCGGTCAGCCGTTGCAGCTGCTGCGCCATCGCGTGCGGTTCGCCCTGACAGCCAAAGACATCGATCGCATCGCGCTGGCTGCAAAACAGCAGGTCGATGCCACGGCAGATTGGCAACAGGCGCTCGCGCGCCAGTTCAGGCGACCAGAGCTGGCGCCGGTAGTTGACGTCGAAGCTGATCGATGCGCCGTGTGCCTTGCCGCGGTGCACGGCCTGCGCGACGATCTCGGCGGCATGCTCGGACAAGGGCACAGTCAGGCCAGTGAGATGGATGTGCCGCGTGTCGATCAGGTACACCCAGTCGATCTCTGCTGCCGCCAACTGTGCGAAGCATGAATCCTTTCTGTCGTACAGCACCGTCGTGGCCCGTGGCGGCTCGGCGTACTCGACGTAGTAGCAGCTGACGCGGCCTGCGTCGCGCCAGACCACACCGCCGAGATCGATGCCTGCAGTGCGCAATGCGTGCGCCACGCGCCGCCCCGGCGGCGAGTCGGGCAACGCGCTGACCCAGCCACAGCGGCGGCCCAGGCGAGACAGGGCACCGACGACGTTGGCTTCGGCACCAGAGACGTCGACGTCGAATCGGCCTGTGGTCTCGATGCGGTGGCCTGCCGGCACGCTCAGGCGCAACCCACCTTCGCCATAGGTGGTGACGTCGAAGCGGGGCATCGGTCGAGTCCTTGTGGTCAGCTCAAGGGCGTGCATCGGCCATGCGCTGTTCGAGCCACTGGCGGGCCAAAGTGATGGTGCGCATGGGGTCCGGTTCGCCATCGTTCCACATTTCCACCACGAAGGGGCCGTCGTAGCCGATGCGCTCAAGCGTGGCGAAAGCGTCCGTGAACGGGACGATGCCTTCTCCGAAGGGCACGCGGCGGTACTCGCCCGGCCGGGTGTCCTTCAGGTGCACGCCCACGAGGTGACCTCGGCCGGCTTCGAGGTCGCGCTGCAGATCAATCCCATTGGCGGCCAGGTTGCCCAGGTCCGGATAGACCTGCAGCCAGGGTGAATCGATCTCACGCACGATCTCCATTGCGGTGGCCACAGAGACGATGTCCGAACCATCCATAGTTTCCAAGCCGAGCATCACGCCCGCGGGCGCGGCATGCCGCAGGCTGTCGCGCAGGCCATCGACGAATCTTTGCCGGCTGCCAGCATCATGGTCTTCATAGTAGACAAAGTAGCCGGCCAGTTGCACGAGGCGGGCGCCGATATCGACGGCCAGGTCGACCGCGCGCTCGAGCAGGTCCAGCGCGGTGCGCCGAGTGTCGATGTTCGCACTGCCCAGCGGGAAGCGGCGGTGGGCACTGAGGATCAGCGTGCGCACCGGCACGCCGGTACTTGCCACGGCCTGGCGCAACTGCGCGCGCTGCTGTGCAGTCCAGCGCAGCCGCGCGAGGCGGTGTTCGTCTTCATCGATCGCGAGTTCGGCAAAACCGTAGCCGGCATCGGCGGCGCATTGCAGTCGGACAGCCCAGTCCTCATGTGTCGGCAATGCCTTTTCGTAGATGCCGAGTGCCGATGCATTCGCCATCATGTAAGCAACGCCTTCATCTCGGCGGCGGCTGCACCAGGGTCGGTTGCCGCGGCGATGGAGCGGCCGACTACAAATACATGCGCAGGGGTCTGCGCCAGCGCAGGAAGCGTCTTCGCGTCGATGCCCCCGGCCGCCGTCACGGTGAATCCCATGCCGGCCAGGGTCTGCAAGGTTTCGACGGTGCGCTGCGACCATCCGCTGCCGACCGCCTCGACTTCCGCCGTGCAATGGGCGATGACGTGGCGGATGCCCATCGCGAACCAGGTCCGGGCCTGCTGCAGCGTCCAGCCCTCGTTGAGTTCGACCTGCAACTCGCCCTTGAACTGCTTTGCGACTTCGAGTGCGGACTCGATCGTCTCCATGGGAGCTTCGGCGACCGTGGAAACCCAATCGGCCCCGGCATCGAAAGCCATCTGCGCGATGTTCCTGCCGGCACGGACGATGCGAACGTCGGCAACGATGATCTTGTCCGGATGATCGCGGCGCAGCGCCCGCACGGCGTGCATGCCCTCGGACAGACACAGCAGCGTGCCGGCCTCGATGACGTCGATGTGCGGCGCCGCCCGGTCTGCCGCCTTGCGCGCCTTGTCCAGGTCCAGCAGGTCCAGCGCCAGCTGCAGTTGCCTCATGACCGTCAGGTCCCGTTCATCGAATAGATGCGCTGCGGGTTCTCGTGCATGAACTTGTGCACCACCTTCTCCGAGAAACCCTCGTCCCGGATCAAGCGGGGCAGGAAGCGCTCCTTGATCCAGGGCAACCCGGGTCCACCGCCGTACACCGTGTGATGGCTGCGCCGCCCCATGTCGTTGCAGATCATCAGCTTGTCCTCATAGCCGTCCTTGATCAACTGCCGGAGGACTTCGATGCGGATGCTGTCCGGGTAGTACTTGGCCTTGCCGGGGCCGTCGTAGATCAGGTAGACGCCGGTCTTCAGCATCTGGCGGTGGTACCAGACGTCGGGGTTGCGGTCGACGTGGGCGATGATCATGCGCTCCATGTCGTACTTCTCGTCCAGCAGGATCTCGGTGATCTCTATGCCCATCGTGCCGTTGGTGGTGTGGGCGTGCAGCGGCACGCCGGTCTTCGTCGCAGCCCTGGCACCGGCACGAATGAATTTTTCCTCGTTCGCGGTAATGTGCATGTAGGCCGTGCCCACCTTGATCCACCCCGCCTTGTGGCTGGTGCCGTCCATACCGACGGTGATGTCGTGGATCATCTCCTCTTCGATCTCATCTATCGACATGTCGGTGGTCTTGGGGTCCATGCCGTGCTCTTCGCAGATCACGCCACAGCAGGCGATGACGTGGACACCCGATTCCTGCGAGCACTTCACCATGCCCAGCGTATTCCGGCCCCAAGTCTTGGGGGTGGCTTCCACCAACGTACCACCGCCCGCGGCCTTGTATTCATTGCACATCGCCAAGCTGAGCGCGATGTCGTTGAGCGCGTGGTCGGCGCCCTCGTGACCTTTGGCCTTGCTGCCGCCGCCTCCCGGGTCGGTCAGGATGTGTTCGTGCGGCATCGTGAATCCGAGTTCGGATGAGTCAATGTCGCCAAGGATGGTTCGTACGGTGCCCATGCTGGTTCTTTCGGCGGTTTGTGCACATTCATACAATGAATGCAGGAACATGCGATTCAGGATCGGCGAAAATCTAACAAAGACTTGCTGTCAAAAAGACTAGTATAAACACCTAGACTGCAAATTCGATCACCCATTGCAGAATTTTTCTGAAGTCCGTACAGTTCGATCATGCACATCGAGCGCCGACTCCTTCGCATCCCAAAGTCCAAGCACAACGTCGGCGGTCGTGGGGTCAAGCTGTGAGCAAGGACCTTCGTCTTTCGCAAATGCGGCGTGCGGCCGAGCTGTACTACGAGCAATCATTGGGCCAGCAGGAAATCGCACGCGTCCTGGGTTGCTCCTCGGCCACGGTTTCGCGTCTGCTGTCCGCGGCTCAGGAGGAGGGCATCGTTCGCTTCCATATCAAGCGTGATGGCGACCGCGTGCCCGAACTGTCGCGTGAGCTTCGTCGCGTCTTCGACGTCCGCGAAGCCATCGTCGTGCCATCCACCGGCTCGGCCGAGGCCGATCTGCGCGCGGTGGGTGCGGCGGCCGCCGAGTTGCTGCTCAGCGCGATCGAGTCGCATTCCAAGATCGGTGTTACCTGGGGATTGACCTTGGGGCACATGGTGCAGGCGCTCAGTGCGCTCGAGCGCGAATCGTGGCGGCTGGACGGGATCGAAGTGTTACAGCTGTCGGGGTCGCTCGGCCAAGGCAATCCCGAGATCGATGGCCCGCAACTCGCCATGCGCCTGGCCGATTTCTTGGGTGGCATCTGCCGTCTCGTGCCTGCGCCCGCCCTGGTTGATTCGGTGCAGATGCGCGACATGTTGATGCGCCAGCCACAAGTGGCCATGGCCTTGAGCCGTGCCGCCCATCCGGACATCGTGATACAGGGCATCGGCTGCTTGGAACCCACACTGTGCAGCCTGCAGCGAGCGGGCTACATGAGTGATGCCGAGCGCGAGGCCGCCATCGCCGCCGGCGCAGTCGGGCATCTCTTCGCCCGAATGATTGACGCGCACGGCAATGAAGTCGGAGACTATTCACAGCGCGTCATCGGGATCGGCCTCGATTCGATTCGCCGAGCCCGGTTGTCGATCGGCATCAGCGCATCACCTGCAAAGGTGCCGGCCATTCTGGCGGCGCTAAGGGCGCGCTTCTTCAACACCCTCGTCATCGACGACGTCTCGGCGCGTAAGGTGCTGCAAATGGCCGCCGCCGCGAACGATGCCATCGACCCAACTGGCCTGGAGAATTCCGCATGAGTACCTCCACCCTGTCTGCACCTGGCGCAACGGACCTGCCATGGGCCGACGAGACCCGCGCGATTGCCGATCGCGTGCGCCGCCGCGTGCTCGCCTTGACGATAGACCGCAACGGCTGCTACCTCAGCCAGACATTGTCCAGCGCCGACCTGCTGGCGACCTTGTACACGCGAGTCATGAAGCTCGGACCGTCGGAAGGTGCGCCGATTCCGCCGCCTTTTCGCGGCGTACCGGGGCGTGACGGCGCACGCTTTGGCGAGGGTGCGGCCTACAACGGACCGCAAGGCGCCGGCTATGACCGACTGCTGATTTCACCCGCCCACTACGCCGTGGCGATCTATGCCACGCTGGTCGAGACCGGACGCATGTCGCCTGAGGGGTTGGAGCAGTTCAATGTGGATGGCAGCACGGTGGAAATGATCGGCGCCGAACATTCACCGGGCTTCGAGCTGACCACGGGTTCCTTCGGTCAGGCGCTCAGCCAGGCCGGAGGCATCGCAATGGCGCGGCGGCTGCGCAATGAAGCGGGTCGGGTCTTCGTCTTCATTTCCGATGGCGAACTGGAGGAAGGACAGACCTGGGAAGCCTTGCAGGCTCTGGCGTTCTACAAGATGGACCATGTGATCGCCTGCGTCGATGTGAACGGCATGCAGTACGACGGTGCGACAAAGGACGTGATGAATATCGAGCCGATCGCTTCGCGCGTCGAGGCTTTCGGCGGCGTGGCCGTCACCGTGGATGGACACGACGTGGAGGCCATCGACCGTGCCATCGCGCAGACGCCGCATGAAGGCAAGCCGTTGGTCGTACTGAGCTACAGCGACAGCACCCGTGGCATTCCGCTGCTGCAACCTCGAAAGCCGCACCTGCATTTCGTCCGCTTCAAGGACGAGGCCGAGATCGCCCAATACCGCGCATTCGCTGCAGAGTGGCAGGCGCGGACCACCCAGGAGGCCTGAAGCATGGAACTCGTCAGCCAAGTCCACGAACGCAACCTGGTTGAATTCGCGCGCAAGCGGCCGAAGGTGCTGGTGCTGTCGGGCGATCTGACCGCTTCGACCGAAATCGGCTTGTTCAAGAAGCAATTGCCCGAGCAGTTCTTCTCGATGGGCATGGCCGAGCAGAACATGCTCAGTTGGGCCGGTGGTCTGGCGCGCGAAGGCTTCGTGCCGTTCCTCCACACCTTCGCTGTGTTCCTGTACCGGCGGCCGCTCGACCAACTCGAAATGTCGGTGTGTTACCCGAACCTGCCGGTGCGGCTGGTGGGCTTCCTCCCCGGCGTCAGCACGCCAGGCGGCGTGACCCACCAGGCGATCGAGGACCTCTCGGTGCTGCGCGGGCTGCCGAACATGAGCATCCTCGAAGTCGGAGATGCGACCGATGTCGAGTCCGTGCTCGCCGTCACCGAGCAGATACCGGGGCCGGTGTACCTGCGCATGATGCGCGGCCAGATCCCGCGCCTTTTTCCGAAGGACCAGCCGATGCGGTTGAATCGCGCACGCGTACTGACTCAGGGCACGGACGTTGCGGTGTTGTCCACGGGTTTGTGCACCGAAGAGGCAATGCGCGCCGTGGCTGCGATGCGCCAGCGCGGCGTATCGATCCAGCACCTGCACGTGAGCACCCTCAAACCGTTCAGCGATCCGCAGGTCGTGGAGGCGGTTTCAAAGACAAAGCACGGCGTCATCACGCTGGAGAACCACAACGTGATCGGCGGCTTGGGCAGCGCTGTGGCGGAAGTGATGGCGGAGAACGGCGTCGGTCGCAAGCTCGTTCGACTGGGCGTGAAGGACACCTACGGGCAGGGCGCCTCGTTCCCCTACCTGATGCGCAAGCACGGCATCGACGCGCAGGCGCTGATCGAGACCACGGAGCGAGTGGTCGGGGCACGGCTGGGCATCGGCGCCGAGGACCTGGCCGCCGTCAGCCTGCAAGCCACCGCGGGCGCCAGCGCCGAACGACTCGAGGCACTGTGATGAACCTCGACGAACTGCGTCAAGCGGTCTGGGAGGCCAATACCAGCCTGCCCAAGGCTGGACTGGTGAAGTGGGCGCAAGGCAACGCCAGCGGGCGCGACCCGGCGACCGGGCTTGTCGCGATCAAGCCCAGCGGCGCCCGGCTCGACCAGTTGAAGCCGGACGAGATCGTCGTCGTCGACCTGGACGGCAAAGTCATCCAGGGCCATCTCAAGCCCTCCATCGACACGGCCTCGCATCTGTACGTCTACCGCCAGCGCAGCGACGTGCACGGCATCGTGCACACGCATTCGCCCTATGCGACCAGCTTCGCCATCCGTGGCAAGGCGATACCGATGTGCTCCACCACAGGTGCGGCATTATTTGGTGGCCCGGTGCCCGTTTCCGACTTCGCGACCATCGGTGAAGAAGCCATCGGTCGCGAGATCGTCGCCAAGATCGGCTGTTCAAGCGCGATCCTCATGCGCAACCACGGCGTTTTCACCATCGGCCGCACACCGATGGAGGCCTTCAAGTATGCGATCTACGTCGAAGAGGAGGCCGAGATCCTGCATCTGGCCAGCCTGCACGGCGAGCTGTCGCCGCTCGACCATGCGACCGTCGCGGAAGCACGGCGCATGTATATCGAGGACTACGGGCAGTGAGCCCTGAAGGACGGTCATGAGCAGCGGACTCACGCTCGAAAACGTCGTCAAGCGCTTTGGCGAGGTCACCGTAGTCGAGCAGATCGACCTCAGCGTTGATGTCGGCGAGTTCATCGTCCTGCTTGGCGCCTCGGGCTGCGGCAAGAGCACGATGCTGCGCATGATCGCCGGTCTGGAGACCGTGACCGAGGGTCGCATCACGATCGGTGGCATAGACGTCACCCAGGCACCGCCGATGAAACGCAACATCGCGATGGTGTTCCAGAACTACGCGCTGTATCCGCACATGGACGTCGCCGAGAACATGTCCTTCTCGTTGCGCCTGTCCAAGCGGCCAAAGGCCGAAATCGAAGAGAAGGTGCACAGGGCAGCGAAGGTGCTGAACATCGAGCACCTGCTGAGCCGCAAGCCGAAGGAGTTGTCGGGCGGGCAGCGCCAACGGGTGGCGATCGGGCGGTCCATCGTGCGTGAACCACATGTGTTCCTGTTCGATGAGCCGTTGTCCAACCTGGACGCCAAGTTGCGCAGCCACATGCGCGCCGAACTAGCGTTGCTGCACGCGCGATTGGGCAAGACCACCGTATATGTCACGCACGACCAGGTCGAGGCGATGACTTTGGCGACGCGCATCGTGATCTTTGACAAGGGTCGCATCCAGCAGGTCGGCACGGCGAGCGAGGTGTTTGCCACACCGGCCAACCTGTTCGTGGCTGGATTCATCGGCACGCCGACCATGAACATCTTCGACTGTCAGGTCGTGGCCGCGGCAGATCATGTGCGGTTACGGGGTCCGGCATGGGATTGGCGCGCACCCTCGGCCCTGCCCGTCGCCGCGGGGCAGCCATTGAAGTTGGGCGTGCGGCCGCAATCGATGCGACTGGCGCTAGGCCAGCCGATGGTCGAGGCGGAAGTCGAAATGGTCGAGTTTCTGGGCACGGAAAGTGTCTTGACCTGCAGTGCAGTCGGCGCCCCGGACCAACGGATCTGTGCTGTGCTCGCTGGCAATTGCGTTGATCTTCGCGGCCAGCGCATCGGACTCGAGTTTTCGCCAGAGGAAGCCCACTTATTCGACGCCACGAACGGCCGACGCCTGTCGGTCTGAGCGGGCGCCGCGACACCAAGGAGACGCATCATGGAACGCAGAGACTTTGTCAAGATTGCCGGAGCCACCGTCTTCGGTGCCGGTCTACCGTTTGCCGGCATCACCGCCCAGGACCGCTATGCGAAGTACCGCGGGCAGACCATCGTCATCAACTACCCGGCGCACCCGCACTACGACCAGGCCGAGAAGCTGTTTGCCGAGTTCACGGCCGAAACCGGCATCAGGATTGAGCGTGACAAGCTGCAGTACCTGCGCATGAAGGACCGCCAGGTGCTCGAGATGGGCAAGCCCGGCGGTGGTGATTACGACGTCATCAGCTATGTCGTGATGTGGAAAACCGAGTACGTGGCGAAGAAACTGATCGAGCCAATGGAGCCGTTTTTCGCGAATGCGGCGCTCGCCGATCCGGCCTGGGACCAACGCGACATCATCACCGGCTACTGGGAGAACATCACACTGGTGGGTGGTCCGATGGGCTATCTGCCGGGTCCGGGCGCCAAGCCTTACGGCGTGCCCTTTGGCGCCGAGACCAGCGTGCTGGGTTATCGGGCCGACCTCCTGCAGAAGCACAACCTGAAGCCGCCCGCGACATACGACGAACTGCTATCGGCGTGTCGCTTGTTGAAGGACAAGGAAGGAATCGGGGGGCTGACGTCCAGGGGCCAGACAGGGCACCAGGTGACGGCGGCATGGCTGATGCATCTAGCGCCTTACGGTGGCCTCGTCTACGACAGCAAGTGGCGCGCGGCGTTCGCGAGACCCGAGGGTGTTCGCGCCGCCGAAGTTCTTCGCGAAATCGTGGAAATGGGTCCCGCGGGCATTCCCGCCTATGGCTTCGGCGAGATGCAGAATGCCTTCTTGCAAGGCCAGTCTGCGTTCTACCTGGATACGCTGGCCATCTTCGGGCCTGCGCAGGACCCGGCCAAGAGCAAGATCGCCGGCAAGATCGGCTACGCCCCGCATCCGATGGCCGCACGAAAGGCTGGGATGACCGGCGGATTCGGCCTGGCCATCCCGAGGAACTCAAAGAACAAGGAGGCTGCTTTCCTGTTCATCCAGTGGATCACCAGCAAGCAGTCGGACAAGAAGATCGCGCTGTCGGGCGGTAACGCCAATCGCTGGAGCACGGTGAACGACGCCGACTTGGCTCGCAAGTACCCGATCGAGACACCGGTGCTGCGTGAGGCGCTGAAGATCGCCGATCCCAACTGGCGACCGCTTATTCCGGAGTGGGATCATGTCAGCCAGCAGATCATCGGTCAGGCGCTGCCATCGATCATCACTGGCAAGTCGTCCGCGAAGTCCGCACTCGAGGGCGTGATTGGCCCCGCCGAGGATGTTGTGCGCAAGGCCGGCTTGCTGACCTGAGTCGGCGCCTCGAGGCAGCGAAAAAACGTCTATAAGAGGTAGAGCCCAGTGTCGAGCCGTGTCGCCTCCCATGTGCCCTACGTATATATCGCACCGGCGGCATTGATCACGTTGGCGGGTCTGCTTTACCCCATTGTCGAGGCGACCAAGCTGAGCTTCTTCGACTGGGGCATGGGCACGCCTTGGGAGAGCGCCCGCTTCGTCGGTTTCGAGGCCTTTGCGTCAGTGCTATCCAACCCTCACGTCTGGACTTCGGTGGGGATTACGATGGCCTTCGTGCTGATCTCGATCTGCGTGGAAATGACACTGGGCATCGGGCTTGCTCTCCTGCTCGAGAAGCCGGTGCGCGGAATGAGGATCTTCCGCACGATCTTCGTCCTGCCGATGATGGTGGCGCCCATCTGCGTCGGTCTGGTCTGGCGCTACATCTTCGATGCGCAGTTCGGACCGCTGAATCACTTCTTGACGAGCATTGGCCTGGCGCCTCAATTGTGGCTCGCCGACCCCTTGTTGGCCTTTCTCGCGATCGTCGTCACCGACGTGTGGCAGTGGACGGCATTCGTCTTCATCATGGTCTTGGCGGCGCTGCAGGGCGTCGACGCCTCGGTGACCGAGGCCTCACGCATCGATGGTGCCAACACGTGGCAGCAGATCTGGCTTGTGAAGCTGCCGATCATCAAACCCATCCTGATCGTGACGCTGCTGATGCGCATGATCGACGGCTTCCGGGGTCTGGAAGTGGTCTATGTGATGACCTTCGGCGGGCCCGGACTGAGCACCGAGTTGCTGTCGCTGCACATCTACAAGGCGGCGTTTGTCAGCCAGCAACTTGGGCAGGCCTCGGTGCTTTCGATCCTCCTGTTGGCGATCATGACGGTGCTGTCGCTGGCGATTCTGCGCACCGGCAACCCGCTTGCCGCACGTAGGAAATAGCCATGACTGCGGTCGCAGGAAAGAAGTCAGGTTCCGCTCCATCAGTGGCGAGCACGCGCAGGTCAATGGACTGGATGGCGCTGCTGCGCTATGCGCTACTGCTCATGTTCTCGGCGCTGTGTCTGTTGCCGATCCTCATCCTCGCGCTAACGGCACTGAAGACCGAGGCGCAGATATTCGACACCAAGTGGTCGTGGTTCTTTGCACCGACCATGGCAAACTTCACCGCCGTGGTCGAGGAAGGCAACATCGTCCGCAATCTGAACAACAGCGTGATCGTCTCGATCGCTGCGACCGTTCTGACGCTGGTCTTTGGTACGCTCGCCGCCTACGGTCTGGCGCGCTTCGATTTCATCGGACGGCGCAGCTTCGGCTACGCCACGCTACTGCTGCGGACCATTCCGCCGGCAGTCCTGGCGGTGCCGGTCTTCGTGATCTGGGCCGGTTGGCACATCAACGACACCTTGTTTGGCGTCACCTTGATCTACGTGGCGCTGAACCTGCCTTTCACGATCTGGCTGCTGTATGGCTTCATCGAGCAACTGCCTGAAGAGCTGGAGGAGGCCGCGGCCATCGACGGCTGCGGTCCTTTTGGCGTGTTCTGGCGGGTCGTGCTGCCGTTGCTGGCTCCGGGCATGGCCGCCGCCGCCATCTTCACGTTCCGGCTGGCATGGAACGAGTTCATTCTGAGTTTCATTCTGACCAACCGCTACACGCGGACCTTGCCGGCGTCGATATCCAACTACATCACCGATACGGGCGTGGAGTGGGGCAAGATTTCCGCCGCCGGCGTGCTGATCGCATTGCCGCCACTGATCTTCACGTTCGTGGCTGCGAAACGAATCATCGCGGGACTGACGGCGGGGGCAGTAAAGGGGTGAGCAAACACGTCTTTGGGGCATCGGTCGACCGCGTGGTGCTGGAAGGATAGGAGCAGGTGACGCGTCGCGTGCCTTATGAACACCACATTCACTCCGAAGCAGCAGGTGGCTCTCGATCATTGAGCCCTTTCTGAACGGCTGGGTGTCCGCAACCAACTCGACGCTGCAAAGCGAACGCATGACCGCTTTCCAGACGACGAACTGCGGTCGTGGCCGACCGGTTCGGGTCGTCCACGGCCGGTCGCCCGGGCGGCACGGGTGTCTGGTTGTTGGTGGAATGCAGGCGTCGGCGTCTGGTGCGGAGTGCATCGGTAGACGGCTTCTGCAACGCGCCAGCAGGGCCTCTCTGGATCCTCCATGGGTAGGGGGCTCCAGAGAGGCCCCTGAGCAACTGCTCAGGGGCGAGAGAATCGAACTCAGCTCGCCGGCAGACCGTTGACGGCTGCCAGTTGCCAGCCGCGCAGGTCGGGGAACCTGTCGGCGAAGTCGAAGATCAGGTTGCGCCGCTCGTTGGAGAGCGACACGCGCGCGACCCATTCGCCATACCGCTGTTCGCGGTCGATCGTGAGATCCAACTGCGCCGCGTGGGCCGCGAGCGGGTGTGCCTCGGCCACTCGGATGCAGGGGTACCAGCGGCCCTGCGCTGGGGGCGCACCGTCTTCGATGAGGCGGCGAATGCGCCGGATGTACGCCTCCGGTGAGCAGTCCCGCGAGCCCGGCTTGAGGGAGCCACCCTCGCAGGCGCCGGCAAAGTAGACGGCCTGCTTGAGCACCTGCTCCGCGCTGCCGAGCATGCAGACCTCCCAACTCCTGGCGCGCTTGCCCGTCACGGCGTCGCGGAGGTTGTTGTCGCCCCCTTCGATCGCAACGACGAAGCGGTCGACGCCGCCGGTGTCTGGACCAGCGGTCAGCTTCCAACTGGTCCATTGGTACTCGATGCGGTAGGACATGTCAGGTCTCCACGCTGGCGAACAGCGAGGCCTGCCCGGGCCGGCCGGCGGTGGTCTTGCGCAGCTCGATGCAGGCGCGCCAAGCCGCGGGTTCACGCCTGAGCACGGTGCAGATCATTGAGGCGCCGTAGTAGGCGTCACGAGCCGCACCTGGCCTGGCCAGGTCGAGCTCAAGGGTGAAGGCCCCATCGCCCGTCAGGTCCATCTGCTTGGCGTACCTGGCCTGAAAGGCGGTGAAGGTCCCGAACGGGCAACAGGTCCACGAGGACTTCGCGCTGGCCATGGCAGCCAGCGGTGCCTGCAGAACTGCGACGACCCGGATGCCATGCTCCTCCGCGGCGGACTCCGCTGAGACCGAGGCTGCGATGGCGTCGCGCCAGAGCCCGAGGTAGCGCTCGGGCTTGGTCGGTTGGCCTCCGACCAGCAGTGTCTGATCGACCGTGCGTTGGGCGCGATCGCTGCAAAGCGCAGAGAACACCTCGTACTGAGCCATGTAATTGACGCCCTGCAGGTCGGGACGCAACAGCGACGGCGTCTTCACGCGTTCCACCAGATCCAGTGCGATCGGCAGGTAGGACCGAGCACCGTAGAAGGTGGCGTCGTCGGGCAAGTGGATGACCAGCCGGCCGACTTCGTCGACGGCCGGAGTGGTGTGGGGATGCATCTGGTTCTCCTTGAAGAAGAGAAGAGGGCGCTGCCGCGTGCGGCGAGCGCCCTCTCAGGGATGGCTGACCGGCCGGCTCAGCGGCCAGCAGGGGGACGCTTCACAGCGGGTTGCTCGCCAGCATTTCGGAGAAGCTGGCGTTCGGCGGCAGGTTCGGCGGAGTCAGGGTGCCGAACTGCGGCGGCACCTCTTCGGGCTGCAGGCGCTGCTCTCGCACCGCCACGTCGTATGCCCGCTTGCGCTCGTACCAGGCGAGTTCGTACCGGGCGATCGAGTCCCACGAAGCCGGCGCCGAGCGCTCGACCTCGTAGGCGAACTCGACCGCTTCGTTGCTGGCGTCGTCGTACCGGATCGAGACCTCGCGGTAGTTGCCGAAGTCGTGCGGATGGGTGCGGCCGACGTAGGCCACCGGCAGCCCCTCCGGGACGGGGAACAGCCGATACAGCATGCGACGGAAGACCTCGCACTCGCGCAGCGAGGCCTCGGTGTAGTCGGGACTGCCCACCTGGGCGCAGTTCTCCTCGCCCGGGACCGGGCCGATTTCAATGTATTGCATGAAGATGCTCCGAAGACGGCGCGCCATTGCGGCGCGCCGTGTGAAGTGGATGGGGGTGTGGGCCGGGACGCCCGCACCATCAGTCGAGGGCGAGCGCCGCGCGGGCCTCGTCATCGGTGAGGAAGATGTCGCGCTCGCAGTCGTAGTACGCGTGCTCGCCCTGCGTGGTGTTCCACATGTAGAGCAACGCCCGACCTGTGCGCGTTCTCGTCGGCCGCTCGGTGCCGCCGCAGGCAGGAACCCAGTGGTCGCCCACGCTGTCGGTGAGCTCGGTCACAGCAGTCCACGCTCCGCCATCGAGGTTAGAGAACTGCCGTTGGCTGCGACGATGATGTGGTCGATGACCCGCACATCGATCAGCGACAGCGCCTGGCGCAGCGCGCTGGTGAGTGCCTCGTCGGCCCGGCTCGGCTCCGTCTGCGACGACGGATGCACGTGGCTCAGGCACACGGCCGCGGCGTTGAAGTGCAGTGCACGCTTGACCACTTCCCGCGGATAGACCGAGGTCTGCGTCAGCGTGCCGGCGAACAGTTCCTCGACTTCGATGACGCGATGGCTCGCGTCGAGGAAGACCACGACGAAGGTCTCGCGCTCCGCGCCGGCGAAGTACACCCGCAGGAAGTCTTTCATGACCGTGGGTGAGTCGATCAGCGAGCGACCCCTGATCGCCTCGGCTGCGATGCGCGTGAGCAGTTCGTGAGCCGCGGCGAGCACGTGCCGCAGTCGCCCGTCGCGCGCGGTGGCGGGCACCGGGAGGTAGGCCACGACGGCGTTGTCGGAGCAGACGAGCGGCTGTGCCGCTTCGCTGGACGGATTCAGCAGGATCGCTTCGAGTTGATCGCGATCCAGGAGGGTGAGATTCATGGTGTGGACCTCTTGATGGAAGAGGGAACACCGGCCCCCCGAGGGACAGTGATCCCTCGTGGGTTGAATGCGGCTTGGGCCGCGTGCGTGGTCAGACTTCGCGCAGGCGGGCGCCCGTGCCGAAGTCGATGCCGCTGATGCGGTAGTGGGTGTGGTTGTCCAGCGCGCGCACCGTGAGCGAGTGCGGGGACGCGATCGAGACGACCTCGCAGGTTCCGAGGCGGCGCGTGGCCACCAGGTCACCGCGACCCAAGGCGCCTTCGCGCTTGAGCCGGACGAGGCGAATCACACCGGGAGGGATCCAGGGAGCCTCCGCAGGGAGGGCCTGAGTGGATGACATGGTGCGCTCCGTTGGATGAGGGCACCAGCCACCGGGCTGTTGCCCGGTTGGGGTGGATGGCGCTGCCCGAAGGTAGCGCACGGATTCTTGTGCGGGTCACGACCGCAAACGCCATCGCTTGCGCGATGGGCACCTCCTCGCGATGAGGACCGGCCGATGGCCGGACAAGGTGCGAACAGTATGGCCATCGCGCGAGTGGCCTGCAACGGTTCGATTTCAGCGGCGCAGGTTCATTGGGCAGCTTTCGACCTTGAAGTGCGGGCCGCGCGCGAAAGCATGCCTGCATTCGGGCCGGCTCGACCCGCCCCGAACGGCATCGAAGGCGGATCGAAGGGAACCGAAAGAGCGGCGTTCATGCGGCCGGGCTCGATACGGCATCCAGCGCGGCGAGGTCGCGGCCGGCGTCCGCGTGCGGAGACGCAGGCGCAAGCCGGTCGAGCGCAGAGCCTGGGGGCGCACCCTTGAGCGACGCCGATGCCGCGGGAACATGGCTTCACGCTTCGATGGAAGCGCACTCAGACAGAAGGAGTCCCAATGAACGACGCAACGACGCTGGACCGGCCGGTGCAGCCCACCCTCCAGGTGCGGCAGATCGTGCCGGGCCGGAACTACCGGGAGCACTACGACGCGAAGGCCCTTGCCGACCTGCGCGACCAGGTGAAGGCGGCCGGCGGCATCAAGAGTCCGATCATGGTGCGACCGCATCCCAGCCGGGACGGGGTGTGGGAGATCGTCTACGGCCATCGCCGCTGGATGGTCGCCGGCGAGCAGTACGGCGACACCTACGACATGCCGGTCACCATCGAGGACCTGAGCGATGCCGAGGCGCGGGCGCTCGGCATCATCGAGAACAAGGGGCGAGACAACCCGAGTGCCATCGAGGAAGCCAAGGGCGCCGCCGATCTGCTGCGGTTCAACGCCGGCGACAAGGAGAAGACCGCCAACCAGCTCGGCTGGAAGCCGCGCGAACTGGACAACCGGCTGCTGCTGCTGAACTGCGCGCCGGAGGTCCAGAAGGCCGTCATCGAGCGTCACCCGCACATCAGCATCGGACACGCGGAACTGCTGGCCGGCCTGCCGCAGGACCGCCAGGTCAAGGTGCTGGCCGGCATCCTGCAGCACAAGGTGCCGATCGAGGTGTTGAAGAAGCAACTCGGTCAGTACGCCAAGCGGCTGTCCGAGGCGATCTTCGACACGGCGCAGTGCCTGGGCTGTCCGCACAACTCGGCGCAGCAGGCCGCCCTGTTCGACGCCTCCATCGGTGACGGCTACTGCCAGCACCCGACCCACTACGACGAACTCACGATGGCGGCGTTGGAGGCGCGAGCCGAGCCGCTGCGTGAACGCTTCCAGGTGATCCGGTTCATCAAGCCGGAAGACGGCTTCGTGCCCCTCGCAGTGGCGGCGGATGGCCCCCTGGGCGTGGGCGCAGAGCAGATGGAGGCCTGCAAGGGCTGCGCGAACTTCGGGTGCAGCGTGTCGGCCATCCCCGGCCACTACGGCGAGGTCGCCGAGTCGCTGTGCTTTGATGCTGCGTGCAACAGCACCAAGGTGGCCGCGCGGCGCAAGGCCGAGCGGGCAGCGAGCAAGCCGACCGCGCCAGCGAGGGACGCGGTCGGGGCTGGCGACGGAAAGGCCAAGGGCGCCACGCCAGCGGCCTCGCCCGCCGAGAGTGCCAAGCCGCGCAACACGGTGCCGGGCAAGGTGGTGGCGCACCGCATCGAGTTCTGGCGCAAGACGGTGGCAAACCAGCTGATGGTCCAGGGCGAGCGCAACCACCGCGCACTGACGGCCCTGGTGCTGGCCCGTGAAACGCGAGCCATCCATGCGGATCGGTATGCAGACGTGGCGGTGAAGTTGGCCGGCATCAAGAAGCCGAACCTGGGTGACGCTCCCCTGCGCAAGATGCTGGAGCAGGCCGACGCGGTGGACGCGAGCGCGCTGGAGGCGCTCGTCAAGGCGGTCACGGCGTCAGCAGCCTACGGCATCGACACCGAAGGCCTCGAGGCGCTGCTGAACTACCTCGAAGTCGACGAGGCGCGGCACTTCACGCTCAACGAGGCCTATCTGGCACTGCTGACGGTGAGCGAACTGGAGTCGCTTGCGGAAGAAGTCGGCCTGAAGAAGGCGATGGGCGAGCGCTACGCGAAGGCCAAGGCCGGCAAGCGAAGCGAATTCATCCAGGCGTTGCTGGCCGTCGAGGGCTTCACCTACAAGGGCGCGGTGCCCAAGGCGATGCGCTACCCCCGGCGCAAGTTCAAACACGCCGAGCGCGCGGAGCCGGCCCGCGAGTCGAGCGCGGCTGCCGATGCGCCCGCGGAACGCCGAGAAGAGGCAGAGCCCGCGCACGCGGCGTGAGCCTCGACAAACGAGGGGTGACCCATAGGATCAATCCGAGGGTCATCCCTCTCGAACAAGGAGATTCAAGCGATGTTCAAGGAACTCTTCCCGCTGGCAGCACAGGGCGCGTTCAGCTTGCTTCTGTCGGCCGACGAGGCCAGCGGCCTCATGACCGTGGTGGTGGTGCCGAAGCACTCGGAGGGCGGCAAGGACGTCCCCGCGCTGGCGATGCCGCTCAAGCTCACGGCTGTCCCCGACGAACTGGATGCCGGCTTCGTGCAGGCCCTGCTCAGCTACGCGACCCATCGCGCCAGCCTGGACGAACAGGTGGCCGCGACCAACGAAGTGATCGAGGCGGCGAAGGCTGCGGCGGTGAAGAAGGGCGCCGATGCCGTGACGAAGGCCGGCACCAAGCCCGCGCAGCGCGGCACAGCGCCCAAGGCAGCGGCCGGCGACGACGACGCAGACGACGAGCATGGTGGGGACGACGCCGACGATGCGCCCGCAGCGCCACCCGCTGTCGTGCCGGCCTCGGCGTCCTCTGCCGGACCGGGCGTGCCTGACCTCTTCGGTGCGTGAAGGGAGGCAACCATGTCCATCGTCGTTGCCGCTCTCGCCCGTTGCTTCAAGTACAACGGGATGACGCTGCCGGACATTCCCGGCATGAGCGTCGAACAGGTCAAGGAGGTCTACGCCGCGCAGTACCCCGAACTGCTGACGGCCGAGGCCCAGGTCGGTGAGGTCGTTCGTGGCGTCCAGGAAATCGCCTTCAAGCGCGCGGTCGGCACCAAGGGCTGAGGACGATCCGGTCGCGCGCTATGCCGCGCGGCTGGACCGGTTCCTCGCGCAGCCTGGAGTTGGCGAGGCCGGAGCCCTTGAAGCCGCAATGGGCGAGGCGAAACTGGCTTTCGTGAGCAGCATCGTCCACCAGTTCGCCGAAGACGTGCGCGGCCAGCCCCACGCGGATCGACAGGACCGCATGGTGGTACGCGGCGCGCTCCTTCCGCCACTGTTCTAGCCATGTTTCAGCTGCCCGTCGTTGACTCCGGCATTCCCTGCGCCCTGGTGCCACAGGCGTCCCGCCGTCGTGGGGCGCTGCTGGCCCGGACCCTGCTGCGCACCGGCATCGTCGATGCCGCCCTGATGCCGGCGCGGCCGGGGCCAGATCACCTCCGGAATTGCCAGACCGTGCTGGAGGGTTGGGTCCGCCGTGAACTCGGTGCGCTGCGCATGCTGCGGCCGTACTTCGGGATGAACCTGCGCGAGGCCGGCAGCGATGCGGGGCACGCTGTGGGGCCGTCGTGCACCATCGAGTGGGGCGGCGAGTCCTTCGGTGTGCGCTGCGTGGGGCCGGCACTGGAGTTCCTGGAGCGCCGTCAACCCAGGCTCGGCCGCACGGTGCTGCAGGTGCTGGAGCGGCAGGCGTTTCGCACGTTGCCGATCTACACGCCCGCCATCGTCATGGAGTGCGCCAGCGATGTCTACTGGTACGGCGAGTCCGACGAGGACATGGCTCTGGAAGAGGCCTGCGGCGATGACGCCGACGAGCGCAAGGCCATGCGCGACAACATGGTGACGCGGGCGATGTTCGACAGCACGTTCCCGCGCTGGGCGCTCGGGGGCCGGTCGAGGCCCGTCGGCCGACGAACCTTGCAGCGCATCGCCGAGTCCGCATCAGATCGCCGCGTCGCCAACGTGATCGAGAGCCTGATAGGCGTGCTTGGCGTGAACCTGCCCAACTACGACTGGTCCTTCCGGGAGGGGCGCTTCGTCGGCTTCTCGGGCGTCCTGGCCTGGGGCCGCGAGGACGAGCTGACCGGCCGTGTGCTGGATGACTACGAGCAGATGGTCAGTGAGAGCGGCGACTACTTCGAGACCTGCGGCGAACTCACGATCGCTGTCGAGGATCACGAGACATTCGCCCGATGGTTCGACGCCATGCGGCCGTGGTGCCGGTCGACACGGGCGCTGGACAGCTTGATCTGGCAACTCTGCGAGGGAGACTGGTCGGCGAAGTGACCGTGAGAGCAAGGAGTTCCGATGACCCAACCTCAACAAGACGTGAAGTTCAGCGTGACCGAGGAAGGCCCCGCTGTAATGCATCTGCGCCGAGCGATCCTGGTCTACGCGAGCAAGGGCGGTGGAAGTTTCGCGACCGTGCACGACATCGCCGCGAACCAGGGCGGAGGCGCGACGATCTTGCCCGGACGCCCGATGACGGCGTTCGCAGTGCTGCGCCTGGCCCGCAGCTTGATGAAGCGGCGGGACGGCGGCTTCATCCCGGACAGGTTGATCTTCCAGGATTCGGCCGCGATCGCGTGGTGGGTGCCGCCGGGCATGCGACGAATCTGGTTCCGCTGCCCCGAAGACCAACTCGTCGCCGGCGAACGCTCCGAGGTCGTCAGCCATCCAGGGCTGGTGTTCTGCGTGACGACCGCGCGCAAGTGGTTTGTCTGGGCGGTCAAAGGGGCGGCGCGGCCGAAGGACAGCACGAGGTTGTTCCGTGCGCCGTATTTCAACGTCTGGGAGAGCGGCCAGATTTGCGTGGGCAACGTGGACTTGCCGGAGCGAGCGACGGCCGAGAAGCTCGACGAATGGACCAGCGCGTTCTTCGACAGCTGGTTCACGCACCCCAACGTGCACAGCAACCTCGTGCGCTACCGTGGTGGGGCCTACCGGTTCTGGCGCGACATGCTCGACGGCAAGCATGTCGTGTTTCCGGAGCGGACGCTGGTCGACCTCGACCGCACCCTGGGCGAGGCCTTGCAGTCCCGCGGAGCCAAGCATGACGGCTGACCCGCGCGACGCGGCCATCAGGGTCAGTTGCCCGGTGGTCGCCGTGCCCCGGTTTGGCGCGCTGGAGCCGCACGCGAGCGGGCAGCGCATGCTGCTCGCCCGAAACGGCCTGTTCGTGCAGATGAAGACGCCCTGGCTCGATTGCACGACACGGGTCGCGGAGGTCGGCATGCACCTGCCGTACGGGGCGGCGGTCGAGGCCATCACGTTCGCCTTCGGCGTCATTCCCTTGGGATTGCTGGAGCGGTTCATTGCCGCCGCGCGCAGGACGATGCCCAACGAGGCGGCGGGCGCGCTGGTCTACGACGCGCGCAGCGGTGCTTTGCGTCTCGCCATGCATGAGGCCATCGAGGTCGGGCCCGGTCACGTGAGATACCGGATCGAAGAATTGGCCGCAGACGAGCTTGTCGCAATCGACCTTCACTCACACGGGCGGCTGGGTGCGTTCTGGTCGGGCGAAGACGATCGGGATGACCAGGGCGTGCGGGTCTGCGGTGTCTTCGGCAACCTGGACCGTGAGCGACCCACCGCGAGGTTCCGGCTCGCGCTGAATGGCCTGTTCCGGGAATTGCCTCATCCGTGGGCCTTCGAGCCGGACGGCGCACTGCTGGCATAGAAGAGGCGCCTCGACGCTGAACGCCGAGGCGCCGAAGACGCATCAGGCCTTGCCCAGGGAGGACAAGCAAGGACGGATCGAATGCGCTCCTTATTGTGCACGGCGGCCCGTCGCCGAGCGGCCACCGCTGACGAGCTTGCCGATGGCGCGCGCGCCGGAGTTGAAGCGGACGCCTGGTCCACGATCATCTTCGGGAGAGGACCGGAATCGACATGGAACACTGCATCGGGCGAAGCCTGCTGAGCCAGCGGGTGAAGGTCCACCTGGTGGGCGTCGGGGGCAACGGTGCGCAGATGGCCAACTGCCTGGCACGCCTGGACATCGCGATGCGGGCGCTCGGCCACCCCTACGGCCTGCATGTCACGGCGTTCGACGGCGACCGGGTGAGCGAGTCCAACGTCGGGCGGCAGATCTACAGCCCGGCCGACGTGGGGCTGCACAAGGCGGTGGTGACGATCCACCGGCTGAATCAGTACTTCGGCCTCGACTGGGACGCCGTGCCGCGTCACTACGAGGCATCGCTCGCCACTGACCACGGAGGCGGTCCGAGCATCGTCATCAGCTGCGTGGACTCGGCGCGCTCTCGGCGTGACCTGCACAGGAACCTGTTCCAACGCGGATCGCGTGCCACCTACTGGCTCGACCTCGGCAACACCGAGAGCGGGGCACAGGTGGTGCTGGGTCAGCCCAAGCCCTATCCGCTGCCCGAACTGCAGGAGTGGGGACGGCTGCCCTGTGTCACCGAGCTGTTCCCGCAACTGCTGGAGGAGCAGCAGGAGGACGGCGCACCGTCCTGTTCGGTGCGAATCTCGTTGCAGTCCCAAGGTCTGTTCGTCAACGACATGGCGGTGCGGTGGGCGTCGCAGTTGCTCTACGAGTTGTTCCAGGGGCCGATCAGGCAGCACGGCGTGCTGGTCAACCTGTCGTCCAAGCGCTCAGGCCCCATCGACGTGAACCCGGCGGTGTGGAAGCGCTTCGGCATTCGACGACGCAAGCCCCGCGGCCTTCGGGCGGAGTAACTCGCCGGGCGCTGCGGCGGCCGCAAAACGGGGGTGGTGCGAGCCGCCTTTCGGTTGGCGCGAGCGACGCGAACCCGGCAGCATGACAAGGCAGTGTCGGCTCGATCGTCTTTAGGCCCTCGGGCTCCGCTGGCCAGCCCTTGAAGGCGTCGAGCGCCAGCCAAGAATGAACCCATGCAATCGACGAAAGGGATCGTCATGGTGGAAGGTCAGTTGGTCAGCGCACTCCAGGTGCTCGGCTGGGTCCTCACGCTGCTCGGGCAGGTCCAGGTGGCCCGCAAGCGCCGGGCAGGCTTCGTGACCTGGATCGTCGCCAACATCGTGCTGATCGGGCTGAGCGCTCGTGTCGGCCTGTGGTGGAGCATCGGCATGTACCTCACAAACATTGCCGTGTGCGCGTGGTCGTTCTGCGCCTGGGCCCAGGCGGACGAGGGCCGCATGCGGACGCTGTTCCTGAACAGGCGGACCGCTTGGTAGTGAGCGGCGCAAACGCCCATGCAGCCGACCGAGGAACAGCAACGCATCGTCGACAGCGATGCTCGGTCGCTGGTCGTGGAGGCGGGGGCGGGAGCGGCAAAGACGACAACGCTCGGCCTGTACGCCAGTGCGCGTCCGCGCAGCCGCATCCTCTATCTCGCCTTCAACAAATCGATCCAACTGGAGGCGGCGGAGCAAATGCCGCCGAACGTCACCTGCCGCACCACCCACTCCATCGCTTGGCGCAAGGCGGTCGAGCTCTTCGGCAGCGAGGCGTCGCAGCGGGTGGGCAAGACATACGCGTCTTCGGTGGCGCGGACGTTCCGGTGCGGGCCGCTGGTGGCCACCGCTGCCTTGCAAGCCATCCAGAACTGGTGCGGCTCGCTGGACGCACAGATCGATGCCTCGCACGTGCCGGCCGACATCGCTGAGCGCTTGGCCGATCCGGGAAACGTCGTCGAGGTTGCCAGGGCGACCTGGGGACGGATGTGCCGGAACGATGGTGGCGAGCTTCGCCTACCCCATGACGGGTACCTCAAGCTCTTCCAGATGGACGAGCCGACGTTGCGAGGCCTGGATCTGGTGGCCGTGGACGAGGCCCAGGACCTCAACCTGTGCACCTACGACATCGTCCGGCGCCAGGGCGGCGGGCTGGTGATCGTGGGGGACTCGGCGCAGCAGATCTTCGCGTTTCGCGGGTCGGCCAACGCCTTGAGGGTTCACGAGGCCGATCAGCGGCTGCGGCTCACGCGCAGCTTTCGCTTTGGGGAAGGTCTCGCGCAGATGGCGAACGCACTGCTGGACCACTTCAAGCTCGACAACACGCTGCACCTCGTCGGGGCCGGCCGGGCGGCTACGCGCTTGTCGGTGGACACCAAGCGCGCCTTCGCGGTGCTGGCCAGGACGAACGCGGTCGTTTTCGAGGAAGCCATCTCGTTCCTGTCGAACAATCGGCGCTACCACTTCGTGGGCGGGCTCGAGGGCTACCGGATGGAGAAGCTGCTCGACGCCTACCACCTGTGGGCCGGCAGCGGCGGACTGGTACGTGATCCTTACCTGCGCAGCTTCGGCAGCTTCGAGGACCTGCAGCAACTCGCAGAGGATGCCGCTGACCCTGAGCTCAGGCACCTGGTGCGCGTGGTCGAGGACTACGGCGGGCGCGTGCCGGCACTGGTGGAGCAGATCAGGTCCCGGCACGTGGCGCTCGACAAGGCCGCCTGGAGCGACTTCGACGGCGTGTTCTTCTCGACAGCGCACAAGGCGAAGGGCCTGGAGTTCGACCAGGTCTGGCTGGCCGATGATTTCATGCGGTTCTTCGAGGATGGCAGGGAGCTGACGGCCGACGAGGTGGATCAGGCAGACGTGAATCTGCTGTACGTCGCCCTGACCCGTGCGAAGGCCTCTGTTCGGCTGTGCGAGTCGTTCGACGAGTGGCTGGCCTATCGGCGCCTGCGCCCGCGTTGATCCCTTGAAGCGTCTCGGGTGGCTCGGATGATGGTCTTCGAGACCCCGAAGGACCGTCGATGTCGCAAGCACTGATCCGCCACCTGCGCCTGTTCTGCGCCAGCCCCAATGTGCCACCCGTTCGACAGCAAGACGGTGTGCTGGCGGTGGCCGGTGTGCTCGAGCGGGCCGGACTGGCGAGGCTGCTGCTGGTGGACATGGAGCGCTGGGGGCGCAACCCGGGTGCCAGCGTCACCAACGCTGTCGACCAGCTGGCGCCGGCCGCGCATCGCTACCTGATCGGCGGCTTCGGCATCGCACTGTCCGACACGCTCATCGTCGAGCTGGACGGATCGGGGGCATTCGATGTCGTGTGCGACCTCGGTGATGGGCGGGGCGTGACGCATCGGCCGTTGTACTGCGCGGAACGCAGTGCGCGGCCTCGCAGTCGTGAAGCGTTCATTGCAGCGACCGGCGCGATGGGGCGCGCGATGCTTATGCGGGCCGAGGCGGTGGGAAAGGGCGATTGGGCGGGGGTCGAGGGATGAGCCGGCAAGGTCAGTGACACTCTGCTACTAGCCGCTAGTTCTCGGACGCAACTTCGGCTTGATTGACGCTAGCGCTGCTTCGAGCTGGGTGGTGTAGTCGGCGAAGCGAGGGTCGTGCAGCGCTTTTCTAATTCCGGTGGCTCGAATTGCAGCGGGTTCACCGCCCCGCGCAAGTCGCTCTTGGTAGATCCTGTCGACTTCCGTCCCTGGATTGATGGTTGCGCCGCTAACTAATTCCATGGACATCAGGCAAATCCACTTCCGCGAGGTGTCGTCAAGGTCGCTGAACCCTTCTTTGATTGCGCGGGATATGCTCCCTGCAAGGGTCAAGACTCGGATCACCGCTGGCGGATGGACACGGGAGGGCAGTGCGTCCCAGTCGACCTCACGCGGCGTGATCTGCAAAGCCGCGGTCATCGCGCCAGTTCCCAAGAGTGCAGCTAGGACGCGCTGGTAGCTGCGTCGCTCAGCGGCGCTGTATTGTTCTACTTCCCAGAGCTGGCTGAGTAGTTTGGTCATCGCCATTCGGCACAGCCTCAGTCCGAGAAGGTCAGCGTCCCGCTCTAGAGCTTGCTTTGTCAGCCACCTCTCGTCTGCCGCTTCGTTGGCTTCTCCCGACTGCTCCGCGTGTGCACCATCAACGTAGTGGGCGTCGTGGCCAGCTAGATGATGGCCGGCCTCATGCCCAGCGAAGAACGCGACGGCCGAGAAGTACAGGAAGGAGCCCAGCGATGTTTCGAATCCGCCCCGGAGAGGAGGCTGTGATTGGAGACGCTGCATGAGGGTCGTCTCCATGATCTCTGGGAACGTGCGAGCGAAGGCCCTCCCCAGGTCGTCGACGGATTTGCGAAGCAATTCCATCAGGCCCACGGAGACCACGATCCAGTCACGTCGCGAAGAGCTCCATATTGCGAGTGCATTTGGTGTGGACGCCAATGAGATCGCAGCCACAAGTCGCTCAGGCTCGGTCGCGTACAGCGATCGCGCCTGCTGGACAACCCATGTGATGACATCCATCGTGCTGTTGACCAGTTCCGATTCGTCAGGGCGAGCAAGCTCGTCGGTCTTGAGGTACTTCACGAGTTGCGCTCGCAAGTCCGTGTCGTCTTGGGCGAGCGCGAAACTTCTGGCGAAATCGTGGAGAGGAGGCAGCATAGAGCGAGGTCAGTTGGCTTCTAAGTATGGCTCTCTGGCGCGCGTAGTTGACCGCAAGTGGAGGGGTCGGCGAATACACGCCGCTGGACGGCCATGGAGGAGCGCCCGAGCAGTCTGGTTCCCCCGATTGCCGGTGAGTCAAGCTTGGGCGCCTGCCGGACGTTGCTGGCCGAGGCCAGCAGTCCGGATTGCATCAGCTGGCGGGTGCGGCCCTTCGTCCGCCACTGGCGCTGAGGGGCGCGCAGAAATGGCGATGCCCTGCAGATCGGGTGATCGTGCAGGGCATGGCTGAGTGCGCCGAACGGCGGCGCTACCGGTGCGGGAACAGGCGGTGCGGCCTGGGGTCCAGTTGGCCGGCCCGCTCATGCAGGCGGCTGCGATACGCGAGGGCCAGGGCAGCGGCTCCCCACAGGTCGAGGGCCACCCACGCGAGCGCGTAGGTGGCCAGGACGGGGTCATTGTTTAGCGCGCTTGCCAACGATGCCAGGAGGTCTTGCATGTCCCTGCTCCTCAGGCTCTTGCGAGCCCTGTTCCTCCTCGAGGCTGAGGAGGGCGACGGCCAGGGTCTGCGCGACCAACCAGCCGACGATCACGACGGCCAGGTAGGCCACCGACTCCTTGGCGAAGCCAAGGTACGCATTGGCTGCAGCCAGCAGCCACGACGCTTTCTTCAACGCGTCGGCCGCGGACTTGCGTGCGTCCTTGTTGAAGAACAGGGTCAGGCGGCGACGCTGCTCGCCCTTGGGCGGATGCTTCGTCTTGCGAGTTGCCATACGACGGGTCCTTTCTTGTTGTGCGAGAAAGGCGCCACCACCCCGACCGGGGGTAGGGCGCCCCGCTCGGGTTGATGAAGTCGCAGGTGTGTTGGCATCTGCTCGATGCGCGGCCTTGCGAGGTCGCATCCGTGCCGGTCGCACGGAGTTAGGGGGTCGAGGTGCTCATCGCGCCACGACGCTGAGACCGCCGGCGGGCGTTCGATGCACGAGGCAGCGAACGGCCCGCAGGTGGACGATCAGGCCGCGTCCCGCAGGGACGGGGACGGGATGGCGAGCCAGGGCGCCAGGTAGACCTGGGTCAGGCTCGAATCGATGGCATGCACGCGCTGGCGGCTTGCCAGATGCTCGAGCTTTAGCAGCAGCGCGTTTGCGTACTCGGCCGTGTCGGCCGTGCAGTCCGCGAGGCTGCTGCGCACGAGCTCGATGTAGTGGTCGACCATCGGTGCCGGCGCCCGGGCGGCGTCGAGTTCGATGATCTGAAGGGCTTCGACGTTCATCGTCTTGGACATTCCTTTGGGATGCGCCTTCGCGAGACCCTTGACGGCGGCACTTCGCGTGCTAGATACGGTGGCAGGTTCGCGAGAGGACGAAGATGCTGAGGTTGGGCAATGCGATCAGGCTGACGCGCAAGGAAGCCGAACGGCTCGAACGCATCACCGGTTTCCCGGTGGATGGCGTTCGAACGCTCGACGGCCTGGCGCTGTACGTTGCGCAGTGCAAGGCCTACTACGCCGAGGAGTCCCGTGAGTACGAGATCCTGGCGTGGCTCATCGACAACGAGGTGTCACGCTGCCTGGCCGCCGCGTGAGGCAAGAGCCTCGGGGGCAGCCGGCGCTTCCGGAGTCGCCGGCGCCGTGCTCGGCGATGCGGCGAACCCGGTGATCACCTCGGCGACCTCCGGATGCTTCGCGAGCACGTCCACGCGTGCCTTGGCACGTGAGGCGCCGGTCTTGGGCTTTGACGCCTTCGGCTCGACGGTGGACTTGCTGGAGAAGATCCTGGGAATGGCGACGACGACGGCCGTCGCCAGCTGCAGGACGCTGATGGGCGCGGTCACGAAGATCGCGCGGAACGCGGCCACGGTGCGCTCGCTCTGTTCGTCGGCAAGGGCCTTGGCATGCAAGGTCTCGCAGGCGATCAGGTAAAGCGCCTCGTGGCGGCTCCTGGCTTCAGGGTTGCTGCTGAGGTACTTGACCACTTCCGCGGCGCCGGGAGGCTGGCGCACGGCGCGGTACAGGTGCACCCAGGCCATCTCCTCGGCCAACTCGTGACGATCCGGTGGAACCGGGGCGGCGAGCTGGCCTTGGATGAGGCCGATGCTGGGCAATTGCTGATGCATGGTTCGCTCCGTTGGATGTCCACGGGGACGAGCCGGTCCCAGGGGACGAAGCGTCCCCGTGGGGTAGCATGAACTCGCCGGCAAGCCGGTGTTCACAGGAAGCCATCACGATGGATCGTTCAGGCCAGACTCTTGAAGTCATCGATGGCGGGCGCGAAGCGCTCGAGCGGGCCTACATGTGGGCGATCCTGTTCGATCGTCCCGACAAGCAGGCCCTCGCGAGGCGCCTCGAACCTTCCGCTAACGACGTCCTTTGCGCCGTTGCTCCAGATGAAGACGGGACACGAGTTCCTCGTCGATCAGGCGCACGACCCGCATGACATCGCTGCGGACAGGGCCGCGAGTGATCCGCAGCCGCTCCAGGCTCTGAAGGAGTTCTTCCTTCTTCGCCTGAAGCTCTTCAGCGCTGCCCTCGTCGACAAGACGCAGCAGGCTCAGCCACAGGTGCTTGTCCATCTGCTCCTCACGCAGCCAGCGGCAGCGGTCGGGGCATCGGGACGACCACGTCGGCCGACGGGCGGACGAACGCGGTGCACAGGGCCGGAGGCTTCCTGGCCACCACAACGGGGTGTTGCGGCAGGCCACTACCGCCACAGAGGCGGCACACGGTGTGAGCCGTGGACTTCGACATGGTCGTTCTCCTTTGCACAAATGCAAAAGGGGAACGACACGTCCCCCGGATGGAGAAGCAACGTTCCCCATTCGGGTTGAAGGCGACGCGATCGCGCGCCCATGGACAGGCGAAGAGACCCACGCCGAAGCGATGGGTCTTTCGCACACTTCAGGACTTGCGTCCCAGGGATTCGGGCCAGGCACACGGGTGTGCTCGGCCGAGGTCATCCAGCAGGCCGGATGACGAGAGGACTTCGCGGCGCCACGCGAAGCGATGAAGACGCACGAAGGCAAGAAGCCTGCGGGGCTGGCGCAGCCGACGTCGTGGCCGATGTGTCATGTGCACATCGACAAGGAGGCGCGCCGACCGGGATCGACGCCAACCAGCACGGACTGGTTCGGCCGCTTGCGCGCGCCGGGATTCGCCGCTTGCACGGCATGGCCGTCCGAAGACGGTCGATTCAAGTGCGGGTCACGACCGCTAACGCCAGGGTGCAGGGCACCTTGGACTTCAAGTCCAGCCGTTGACGGCTCTCATTGAAGGCTGTACCAGCGACGATCGCCAGCAGGAAGCTCTGCAAGTTTGCCACTCGGTTGTGGCCCTGGGTAGGGGTCGCGCGAGGTCTTGAAGCCGGCGCAGGTTCATATGTCCAGCGTGTGCCTGATGACACGGGCCGGAGCGATCTGATGGTGGATCGGCAAGCGCCGATGGGGCCCTCGGACGACGTCTCCGGGCTCGTGCCGCCGGCAAAGGGGGCGCGGAACTGTGCCCCTTGAACACGAGGAGGTGCCTCGTAGCCTGAGTGCGTGAACATCATCAGGATCCACTGCAGCGACGAAGCCGCCGCGGCGAGCCCGCCGGACCTGTTCGGCTTGGTGGCGGACGTCGAACGGTTCTCGATCGAGGTGCCTACCGAGGTCGCGAATGTCCTGGGTGCAGGGGCACCGGTGTTCGTGGGCGTGAGCGGAGGGCGTGACTCGCAGGCGCTGGCCTATCGGGTGTGCGCGCACCTCGACGACATCGGGCACCAGGGCCGGCGCTTCCTGATCCACGCCGACCTCGGCCGCGTGGACTGGAGGGACAGCCTGCCAGTCTGCGAACGGCTGGCGCAGCGCCTCGGCGTGGAACTCGTCGTCGTGCGCCGCAACGCCGGCGACATGATGGATCGATGGCTGTCGCGCTGGGCCGCCAACGTCGCCCGCTACGCGAACCTCGAGTGCGTGAAGCTGATTTTGCCGTGGAGCACCGCCGCGCAGCGCTTCTGCACGGCCGAGCTCAAGAGCCAGGTCATCGCCCGCGAGATGCGCCGGCGCTTTCCCGAGGGCGATGTCGTCTCCGCCGTGGGCATCCGGCGCGAGGAGAGCGCGAAGAGGGCGCGCATGCCGGCCTGGAAGCAGGACGAGCGCACGATGCGCAGACGCGGCGCGGGCCACACCTGGAACCCCCTCCTGGGCTGGCGGCGCGGGGACGTCATCGACTACGTGCGCGTTCGGGGCGACGAGCTCCATGAGGCCTACCGGCTCTATGGCAGCACGAGGGTCTCGTGTGCGTTCTGCGTGCTCGGCTCGGAGCATGACCTTCGAGCGTCGAGCAACTGCACCGACAACCAGGCGATCTACCGCGAGATGGTGGCGCTGGAGGCCACGAGCACCTTCTCGTTCCAGAGCCACCGTTGGCTCGGCGACGTGGCTCCGGACCTGCTCGATGCGGGTCTTCGCGCGCGGCTGCAGGAGGCCAAGGAGCGTGCCCAGCTGCGGATGAGCGCCGAGGTCAGGCTGCCGGAACACCTGCTCTTCGTGAAGGGCTGGCCCACGGTCCTGCCCACGCCGGGCGAAGCGGCACTGATCGCCAGGGTCCGTCGCGATGTCGCGCAGGCCGTCGGCCTGCAGGTGCATCACACCGACCGGGACGCAGTGCTGGTGCGCTACCGCGAACTGATGAGGGTGGCCAGGGCGAAGGTGGTGGCCGACGACTTGCCGCTGCACACCGAAGAAGGACTTCAAACATGAACTCGACCACCCTGGCGCCGAGAGCCGGCGCCGTTCCTGAACCGCTGGTGGACATCGCGTCGATCTCGTCGCGGCTGTTCTGGCTGGTTCGCAACTCGATGTCTGGTGCCGCGGCGGGCCTGCATTTGCCGGCGACGGTGTTCACCCGGTTCAGCGACGCCGTGGCCGCACGCGATGCCATCGACCAAACCCCGCCTCTGTTGGACCACCCTCAGGGCCTGTGCCGGCTGCGCGACGACGTGATCGTCGACGGTGTGGGGCCGGGTCGTGTCAACTGGATCCATCCGAGCGGCGATGTTCGCGTCGAGCTCGCGCGGCATCCGGGCAGCGCGGAGTTCTACCCGGTCGCAGCGATCAGGCGGGCGGTCGCACCCCGGCCGCGCTTCGAGCACGAGGTCGTCCCGGTCGGCCTTCGGGAGGCGAACCTGGTGGTGGAGCGGTTGCACCGAAGACTGGGCAAGGTCCAGGGACACAAGTTCGCCGTCGGTCTGCGCCGTGTCGCCGATCAGGAACTGGATGGTGTGGCCGTGTGCGCGCGGCCGGTGGCACGACACCTGGACGATGGCCTGACGGCCGAGGTTCGACGGGTGGCGGTCGATCCCTCGGTGACCAACGGCTGCACCAAGCTGCTCGGTGCGATCGCCAAGGCGGCTTCTGCGATGGGCTATCGGCGCCTCGTGACCTACACGGCGGAAGCCGAAGGCGGGGCCAGTCTCTACGCCGCGGGCTGGGACCCCATCGGACGCAGCGCCGGCGGCCACTGGGGATCGGCCAGGCGGCCGCGCGACGCGGGCCCCGACGAGGGGCGCAAGGTGGTGTGGGTGAAGGTGCTGCGCGGAGAGGGTCGTGAACGCTGAGCACGGTTCGTCTCGGCGGCCTTGAAGGCGCGGCCGAGCGCGGGATCCTGGTGGCACCAGGAGCGCGCATGCAGCAACTTATCGACCTTCGCCACGAGACGCCCGAGGCCATCTCACTGCAGGCCATCGGCGCGTTCATGGAAGTCGGCCGGCCGGCGGTCGTGCTCTTCAGCGGTGGCAAGGACTCGTCGGTGCTGCTCAACCTTGCGCTCACCGCCGCCGTCGAACAGGCCAGGCACGGCCGCAACCCAATGGTCGTCATCGCCCACAGCGACGTCGGCGTCGAGAACCCAGAGATCCAGCGCCTTGTCAGCGGCGAGATCGCCAAGGCGGCCCGGTTCGCCCGCGAGCATGGCGTGACCGCCGTCGTGCGGGTGGCGACGCCGGCCTTCTGGGACACGTTCCCGGTGCGGGTGATCGGCGGCCGCGCGCTTCCGACTTTTCCGGACTCGCGACGGGACTGCCAGACCGACCTGAAGCGCCTGCCGAACGAGCGGGAGCTGGCGCTCATCGAGCGCGAGCTGGTGGCCAAGGGCTGGCCCCAGCCGGTGCTCATGACGGGTGTGAGGCGCGACGAGTCGGCCGTCCGTGCAGCGAGCGTAAAGGGCCGCGGGGAGAAGGCGGTGTCGCTTTGGACGGACACGGAGGGGCGCCTTCGGCTGAGCCCGCTGCTGGACTGGGCGGTGGACGACGTCTGGCAGTACCTGGGCCTGGCCAACGCCGGCGTGATCCCGGCCTACAGCCGCTTCGAGGAGACGATGCAGACCTATCAGGCCGCCGGCGGCAGCAGTTGCGTCGTGGTGGCGGACGCGGAGATGCAGAAGCACTCCAAGCCTTGCTCCAGCCGCTTTGGCTGCTGGGTCTGCACCGCAGTCCGGGAGGACCGGTCGCTGCGCCAGATGATCGAGACCGACCGGGATCGCTACGGCTACATGGCGCCGTTGGCCGCGCTGCGGGATTTCATCGCCTACACGCAGTACGACTGGTCGCGCAGGCAATACGTCGGGCGGAGCATCGTGGACGGGTTCATCGAGGTTGGCGCCGACACGTACTCGCCCGCGATGCTCGCCGAACTGCTTCGGTACGCCTTGAGTGCGCAGAAGCTGTCGGGTGTGCAGATCATCAGTGCCGCCCAGCTGATCGCGATCGACGCCCGTTGGTCGCAGTATGCGATCGCCGAACCGTTCAGCGCGCTGAGGATCTGGAAGCAGGTCGAAGACGGCGCGCTCTGGACGCCGCCCCCGATCAAGCCCTATCCGAAGACGGCGGTGCCCAAGCTCGGGAAGATCTACGTGGGCGACTGGAACGACGACGTGACCTCGGCGCTGGAGGTCACCGGCCTGCGCAATCCGGCTTGGGAGGACTTCGCGGAGACCTGTGGCCCCGGCTTGCGCACCCTCGCGAGCGGAAGGGCGGTCATCGATGTCGAGGGCGACAGCGAGATCGACGAGGAGGGTGCTTGGCTGTTCCTGGACTTTGAGCTTGATCGCATGCTCAAAGACCGCCGAACGACGGAAGGCTACTGGACGGCCGGCTACGAGACCTACCTGTCGTTCGGCCTGGTCCAGCCGGCCAAAGGCCAGTCGGCTCGCGTCGACGAAATCCTGCGGCGTTCGCAATGGCGGCAGCGCCACGGCTTGCATGGGCAGCCCTCCCTCGAAACGCTGCGCAGCCGACTGGCCGTGCGGTACCCCAGGCAGGGCGAGCTGTTCGAGGAGGTCCACAAGGCTGTGGCGTGAGGGAACTCGAGCTCTCGGCACCCACCCAATTCGTAGAGCGCCTGACGTAACGCTCGTCAAAGAAAGCGGGAAGCGGCAGATCACGGAAGCCGTGGGCCGACTTTCCCAAGCGCATGCATCAATACGGACGGCGCATTCGCAGTGACCCCTGAACGGCAGCTTGGGCCGGGCAGATTGGTTCCCAAGGGATCGAGATCAGGGGCGAGAAAGGTCGCAACTCGGCCTCCACCTTTGCCGGCCGGCGCCTCGGTGCCGTCGGCCGCGGACTGCCGTCGTGGTTTGATGCGCGTCCGAGGCCGGGGTGCATTCTGGCAAGAGGTAGCTGAGGCAGAAGCTCTGCATCGCCGGGCGAAGGCGCGCTTCGGCTGTTACTTACAATTGCGCCGAGCGCCGACGTTCGAGCGGCCACACATCAGGGGACGGCATGGGACGGGAGACCATCGTAAAGCGCGTGTACTGCAAGCGCGCGGCATTCCTGCAGGCGGACAAGGCGACGCTGCAGAGCAAGATGTCCACGGCCCTTTTGAGGCTGAAGACGGTCGGCAAGCGCAAGCAGGTTTCCGGTGAAGATGATCGCTATGTCCGGATGGTCATCTACCACCGGCACTACGCTGACATGCTCTTTTGCATTCTGGCAAGTTACGAGCGCGGAACGCACCAGCTCACGGTCAGCGACGATGACGATGCGGAGATGCTGACCGTTGCCCAAGTTGCTCCTCCCAAGGGGGTGGACAACAAGCGCCAGGAGTTCCTTGAAGGCACGTGCTACCTCGGAATCGCGAAGAACCATGTGCTGCTGGTGGGTTCGCGAGCGCTGGGCGCTCGGCCGACCGAGCACTACCTCAATTGGCTGTTGGAGCAAGGCGGCGTTCTCGGAAAGAACAACCGCGTCGGCCTGTCCGACCAGATCTCACAGGCAACGCGCGAGCGTATTCAGGCCTCGCACGTGAAGGAAGTGGAGATTGGGACGCCCTTCCTCGAAGCCCGGGAGACTGCTGTGGACTCGACGCCGGTGAAGGCCGGCGTGAAGCTGGCTGCGTTTGAGTACGGCGGCCTTGGCCTCGAAATCCTGCGGCAGGTGATCGGCGCTGAGAAGTTGGAGCGGATGCGGCTGGCCGACGCCGTGGACGGCAACATCGAAGTGACCTTGAAGGTCAGGTACAAGCGCAGCACGACCGAGAAGGCCCACAAGGTGCTGGACAATATTGCACTGGCAGTGCGGAACCTCGATTCCGAGGATGTCAAGCTGACTCTGGCAGGCGGAGGCACGGTCTCGGGCAACGAACTGAAGCTTTCGGCGCCCTTGAGCGTCGAGGCGCGCGACGGAATTCCGGATCCGGACGCGTTGTTCAAAAAGATGCACGAGTGGCTGCTGGCGCAGATTGAAAATCAGATCATCGAGCCATGACTGGCAAGTCGCCCCGGCGGACGAGCGTGCTGGTGACCGCGCTGGTGGGGGGCGTTCTGGCCGCAGGCGCGGGCGTCGGTGGCTACGTCGGTAACCGGTATATCGACGCAGTTCTCCTCGCGGGACTGTTGAAGTACGCGGTCGGGGTCGTCGGCGTGGTCTGGATCTTCTCGCTGACCGTATACCAAAAACTGTCCGATGTGACGGACATGCCAGGCTTGGACTTTCGTCAGCATCGTCACCTTGAAGTCGAGATACGTTCGCGCCTGAACTGGTTTTGGCTGCGCGCAATGTTTTTGGCGACTATGGCCTTGGCGCTGTACGTGCCAAGCATCCTCGTTGATGCCAAGTTGCCCGTGCCAGGCTGGGTATTCGGAGCGGCCTGTGCCGCACTCGCCGTATCGCTGTTTTCACTGTGGGGTCTGTGGCATGAACTTGAAGAGATTCGGGGGCTGCGGTCACACATCAAGGAGATCGAGCGTCGTGAGATCGAGCGTAGCGCGCAGGTCAAAGCGATGAAGGAGGGTAGTAAGGGCGCCTGGGAGCCAGACAGCAAGCTCGACGGGTTTCGCGCGCCGCCCCCTCCGGACTCATAGGCGCCTGGTGGCGCAGGCCATGAGCCACTTGCGAGCGAGGATTGACAACTGGCCGGCGCGAGATACGCCAGCAGTCTTGCCTGAACTATCAATCTTTGATAGCCTGAGGGCGGAACTCTTACATGTGGAGTAGGCCATGCCTTCCAGCTACGTCATTGGCGACCACTTCGAGGCGTTTATCAGGGAGCAGATTGACCTTGGACGTTACGCGAGCGCGAGCGAGGTCGTGCGCGATGGGTTGCGGGTGCTCGAAGACCGCGAACGGCTCCGCGCAGCGAAGCTGGAGGCACTACGGTCCGACATCCAGCGAGGCGCGGACAGCGGCCCGGGTATCGCGGCTGGCTCAGTCTTCGCCGAGGTGCGAAAGCGAGTTGCCGACACGGCGGCGTCGCGGTCCCGCCGCCGGTGAACGTCACGTTTTCACCCGTAGCGCGGGACGACCTGATGGAGATTGCCCTCTACATCGCCCAGGACAATCCGAGCCGAGCGTTGTCGTTCGTGGACGAACTGGAGGAAAGGTGCTTGGCCCTTGGCGATGCACCTGGTATCGGGACCGGAAGACCGGAGCTGGGGGAGGGAATCCGCATCCTGCCGCATGGGCGCTATCTCATTTTCTATCGTCAGACTCCGCGATCTGTACGCATTGAACGGGTCATGCACGGCGCCCGCGACATCGTCGGAGACGACCTCGAAACGCCTCCTGATGAATACTGAAGCTGAGCGACGGGATGAACAACAGGTTCTGGGCGATGAAGGCCTTCGCGCCGGCGAGCGCAGCGGCTGAGCGAGGCAATGGATACGCTGACGATCCAACAGCGCAGCGAGCGAATGTCACGCGTGCGCGGCGTCGATTCGGAGGCCGAACTGCTCGTGCGACGCCTCGCACATCGACTTGGGTACCGCTATCGAAAGCATGTCGCTGGTCTACCTGGCCGACCGGACCTGGTATTTGTAGGGCGGCGAAAAATTGTCTTTGTTCACGGGTGCTTCTGGCACCGACACGATTGCCCGGCAGGGCGACGACTACCAAAGAGCCGCGTTGACTTCTGGAAGAAGAAATTGGAGCGAAACCAAGAACGGGATGCAGAACACTTGCGCCGATTGGCGAGGGAGGAATGGTCGGTTCTCGTCATCTGGGAGTGCGAGACAAGAGACCTGGCCGATATCGAACGGCGGCTGAAGAGTTTTCTCGATGCGTAGCGTCGAGCTCTTTGCCGGGTGCGGCGGGCTTGCACTTGGCCTGTCGCGAGCGGGCTTTCGCCACGAGCTAGTCGTTGAGCTGGACTCCCACGCCGTTGGCACGCTGAATGACAACAAGAAGCGGGCAGTCGAGCATGTGCGCCACTGGGCAATCGAGGCAAGGGACGTGCATGAAGTTGACTTCTCCAAGGTGACGGGGGAGATCGACCTCGTGGCTGGTGGACCGCCGTGCCAGCCGTTTTCGATCGGGGGGCGGCATCTCGGGCCGGAAGACGAGCGCAACTTGTGGCCGGAGGCGATCCGGGCGGTTCGAGAGTTGCGGCCGAAGGCCTTTCTGTTCGAGAACGTTAGAGGATTGCTCCGTCCGGCGTTCAGCGCATACCTTGACTACTTGAAGCTGAGTCTTGCCCATCCTGAGTGCGCGCCTCACGCTGGCGAAAGCTGGGAGGCACACGCCGCGCGACTGCGACTCAAGATTGCGAGGGGCATGCGGGCCACGTACAAGGTGGTGTTCGAAGTCATCAACACGGCCGACTATGGAGCGCCACAGCAACGCCACCGGGCGATAGCGATGGGCATCCGTACCGACGCGGCGACTAACTGGTCCTTTCCGGCTCCAACGCACTCACGGGAAGCCCTTGTGTGGTCAAAGTATGTGTCCTGCGCGTATTGGGCGCGGCACGGGGAAGACCTCCTGACCGCGCGAAGCGAGACGCCTACCGACGCCACCATCCTTCACCGTTTGCTCCATCAGATGTTCGAGCCTGTCGAGCATCCCTGGATAACCGTACGCGACGCGATCAGCGACCTGCCGGTGCCACGCGAGGATCGCGAGGCGATCCCGAATCACAAGCTGCGGTTAGGGGCAAGGATCTATCCACGGCATACGGGAAGTCTGTGGGACCACCCGGCGAAGGCGCTCAAGGCCGGCGATCATGGCGTGCCGGGGGGCGAGAACATGCTTGTGCTGGAAGACGGGGCCGTCCGCTACTTCACGCTTCGCGAGATGGCACGCCTGCAGGGGTTCCCGGACGACTACATTTTTCCGGATAGCTGGAAGAGGCCGATCAAGCAGTTGGGCAACGCCGTCCCCGTGCAAGTGGGAGAAGCATTCGGGCGAGCGATTGCCGAAATTCTTGGGCGTGCAGCGGCACCGCGCACTCTCCGGGCAGCATAGGGAGGAAACGCATGGCGATGAGTAGTGAAGTCAGCAAACCGGAGTTCGACCTCAACCCGGACCCTCGCGTCTTGCCGATGCTTGGCGAGATCAATCTCGATCTTTGGCGGTGCGTCGCGGAACTGGTTGACAACTCGGTTGACGGGTTTCTTCACACGATACGCAACGGATTGGGCATCGGCGCACCCGAGGTCAGGATCACCCTGCCCACGGCAGTAGGTGAGGCGGCATATCTGCGTGTAAGGGACAACGGACCCGGGATGACGCCCGATACGCTCGAGCTAGCGGTCCGCGCCGGGTGGACCGGAAACAATCCGATCGACAACCTCGGGCTTTTTGGCATGGGGTTCAACATCGCGACAGCGCGCCTCGGGGGACTGACAACAGTCTGGACGACGCGTGCCGGCGAACCGGTATGGCATGGCGTCGAGATCGACTTCGATCGCTTGCGGCAGCAGCGGCACTTTCGTACTCCACACCTGACGCGCCCGAAGTCCGAGCCCTCCCAGCACGGGACCGAAGTACATGTCAGCCGGTTGAAGCCGGACCAGTTGCAGGCGCTCGCCAAGACGGCCACGCAGAACCGCATCCGCGAGCAGCTCGCGCGGTCCTATTCGGCGATGCTTCGCGAGCACGGCATCCCGCTAACGTTCAATCTGTATGTCAACGAGCGCAGACTTACCGCAAAGCGGCACTGCGTATGGAGCGAGCAGCGATCGGCACACCTGTCGGAAATCGGCCAGGTCGCGGCGTTTCAGGTAGTCGACCGCACTCTTCCCGATAGGTTGTACTGCACGCAGTGCATGCGTTGGCTGGGGGCGGGAGAAACGGCGTGCACGACGCCGACCTGCACCGTGGTGATGCGCAAGCGCCGGATTCACGGCTGGCTGGGCGTGCAGCGGTATCTGAGCGAGTCCGACTACGGCATCGACTTCGTTCGCAACGGGCGCAAGATCGAGACATCTTCGAAGGACCTGTTCGAGTGGGTCGTGGACGGGGTCTCGGAGCGCGAATATCCGATCGACGATCCACGAGCTGGTGGGCGTCTCGTCGGAGAGATCCATCTCGACCATTGCCGAGTTCACTACACGAAGACGCAATTCGAGCGATCCGATCCGGCCTGGCAGGAAATGGTCGAGGTAGTGCGCGGCCGGGGGCCTTTGCGTCCGGAGAAGGCGCGCGAAGAAGGATTCGGCGCGAACCACTCGCCTCTTTACAGTCTGTACCAGGCATTCCGACGGAGTTCGCCACGGCACCGTAATGGCGTCGGCTGGGCGCGCCTGCTGCGCGTGAAGGACAACGCGCGCGCTGCGGAGATGGCAAAGCAGTTCGACGATGGTAAGACGGACTATCAGGACGACTCAAAGTGGTGGGAACTCTGCACCGCCGAGGACGCGCGCCATCTGCGCGAAGAACCTGAGGCAGGCGGTGACGACCTTCCCGGCGGACTGGTCGACGATGACGCAGCAGGCAATATCTCGGAAGCAGCCACCCCAGGACAGGACGCCGCCGAAGCTCCGGCGACCACACAGCCGCCTGCCAGGGAAGCGGCTCCTGACCTGACGCGCGAATACGACGCGTCGGGCGTCAAGTGGCAGGTGGAGGCGATGGCTTGCGTTGCGGCCGATCCGGGCTTGAACGGTCGCCCGTGGGTTCTGGAGCTTGCGGTTGCCTCGATCCGGACCTACCAATTCCTGTTCGTTCGAGCGCACGCGGCATTCCGCTCCGCAACTTTCACCCCCAGGGACGCCCTGCTCTATGAGCTTGCGCGTCGCACGGCTGACTTCACCTCTGGCGGGGCTGCGCCCGTGGATTTCGCGACGGCCCTAGTGCAGTTGCGGGCGAAGTACTGCAAAGACGACCAGCTCGATCCGCGGCAAATCATTCTGGACGCGGGCGAGGCACTGGCGGAGTTTGCGCGAGCCGTGCGAGCGGGCGGCGACCGCGAAGCAGGCTCCGGGCTCTTCGCCGAACTTTCGATCGAGGATCAACAATCGATTCTCCGCCGGATGGCGAAACGGGGCGTGACTGATCCGGGCGTACTGACCTCGGACGGCGGGTTCCTGGAATTCATGGACCGGGGTCGCCTGAAGGGATTCTTTGAGGATCACCCAGAGCTGTTTCTCGACAGCCGGTACTGGGACGACCCGTACTCAACGATTGACTTTGGCGACGGTGCGTCGACAGATTTGGCGCGTCGCAGGATCGTCGAGCGGCGGGCGAACGTTATCGCCGACGCGGCATGGATTGCCGAGCTTGATCCGTCGGATCTGGAGCGGATGAGCAGGGAGGAGCTCCTCAGGTCGGTCATCTCGATTCGCCTGCTGCAGCCAGATCGCGAGGACGCTTGAATGGGTACGTTCCTGGACGAGCGCAGGCTCCTCGACGGGCCTTGGCGCGCGTTCGAGCGGGACATCGGCCGAATGCTCCTGGCCAACGGCTTCGATGACGTGCGCGTGGTGGGCGGAAGCGGTGATCGCGGCGCGGACGTGCTTGGCGTGAAGCAAGGCGAGCTGTGGGTGGTGCAGGCCAAGTACACGACCAACACGCCTCCGCCACGCTCGGCGGTCGCAGAGGTAGTCGAAGCAGGCGAGTTCTACCGGGCGGATCGCATGCTGGTGGCTTGTTCAAGACATCCCGGGCAGGGCATTCTGGAAGAGCGTGACCGCTTCGCGAAGCTCGGCATCAAGGTCGAGATCGTCGGACCGGCGAAGCTGCAGCGTGCCGTGGAGGCAGCCCCGGAATATGCGAAGTCGCGTCGGCAATTGCGTCCGTACCAGTCCGGGGCGGTGGAAGCGTTCCGGGACGCGCTAGTTTCCTCGGGTCGCGGACAAGTGGTACTCGCAACTGGCCTTGGCAAGACGGTGGTGATGGCCGAAACCGTGGCCCAGCTCCTGCGCGAAGGACTGGTGAAGGACGGGCGCGTGCTCGTCCTCGCGCATACGCGCGACATCGTCGATCAGCTTCACTTTGCGTTCTGGTCGCAGTTGCCCAAGTCAATACCGACGCATCGGCTTGAAGGCGGCGAAGTGCCGAGCTTCTGGGAAGGGGTCACCTTCGCGACCATTCAGAGCGTGCTCGGCCGGATCGACGATCTACCGAGCTTTGGCTTGGTGCTGGTTGATGAAGCACACCATGTGGGATCGGACACCTTCATCAACTCGATCAGCGCGCTCTCGCCGCCGATGTTGGGCGGCGTGACCGCGACGCCGTGGCGTGGTGACGGATTCGACATCGATCAATTGCTCGGGCCGGCGGTCGTGCAGATCGGTATCGAGGAAGGGTTGCGCAAGGGCTTCCTCAGCGAGGTCGACTACCGGCTCCTCGCCGACAACGTCGACTGGGAAGTGGTGAAGGAACTTTCCAAGCACCGCTATTCGCTGCAGGAGCTCAACCGAAGGCTTCTCATTCCGACGCGCGATGAGGAAGCGGCGAGGATTATCCGTGAGGCGTTCGACAAGGACGGACGACGAGCGGGGATCGTCTTCAGTCCCACGACGGTCCATGCGCGCCACATGGCGGCAATACTGCGCCGATACGATCTCCGCTCAGAGGCGATCTTCGGCGATCTGGCGCCGCGCGAACGCGACAAGTTAATGAGCGCCTTTCGACGCGGGGACCTTGACGTCGTCACGAGTGTCGACCTCTTCAACGAGGGCGTGGATGTTCCAGACGTTGACCTGATCGCGTTCATGCGCGTCACACACTCCCGGCGCATCTTCGTGCAGCAATTGGGCCGTGGCCTTCGAGTGTCTCCGCGGAAGGACAAGGTCATGGTGCTCGATTTCGTCAGCGACCTGCGGCGAGTCGCCGAGGTCATTCGGCTTGATGCCGCAGCGCGTGGCGGTGACAGCCCTATCGAACGGCTCGGTCTTGGTGAGTCCATCGTGAGTTTCAGCAACGCATCCGCGGGGGGGTTCGTCATGGAGTGGCTGCGCGACCAAGCGGACCTTCTGCTGCGGGAGGGCGATCCTTCGCTTGAGTTGCCGCGATTCGACTTTCCTGAGCCTGTCGCGCCTGGGGGTGTGCAATGAGGGCATTGCCCCCGGCCGTGAAGAAGGACGTCCAGGCGAAACTTTGGAAGCGCGCCGAAGCGATGGACTGGGAAGGTATGACGGTCATCGAGCGCGCCAAGCAGTACACGGCCTGGGTGACCGACGCGGAGATCGGAGGCGTACTCGCGGGCTACATGGACGCCCGCAAGGTGCATCCGTATCTCAAGGACACGCTGATGAAGCCGTTTGCCCGCGCAAACGTCTCGGACGCAGGTCGTGCACTTTCTGCGCTTGGCTTACCCGCGACGGCGGCAGTTGTAGAGCGCTACGAACGTCCTCACGGCCTTCGGCTGCAGCAGCGCGGCGTGGTGTGTTGGGGAAAGGCGGACGACTGGAAGCTCATGCTAATGGCGGCTCACGAGAGGGCCTTCATCAAGCGGGTGCCCATAGCTGGCGTCGTGCTTCTTCCTCCGCTTACCAGGTTCATCCAAGAACAGGCACGTGAGCTGGTTGAGGACGCTGGTCGCAAGCTCGGCATTGCGCAGGTCGCGTGGCATGACCCTCACGATCAGCTCCAGCGCAAGTCGCTGATTACCGCGACAGGTACGTAAAGGCCGGCGGCAATTCGTCGAGCATTTGCCGCAAGGATTCCGCGTTAAAGCCAATCGCAGGAGCGCCATCCAGCTGTGGCGCAGCGCCCATCGGTTGCGCGAACGAGTCCGCTATGTTGGCTCTTGCTTGAGTTTCTTCCGGCATCCAGCAAGGCTGGTGAGCAACGTCGGCGCTGATCGCAAAGTCTTCCGCTGCCACCAATGGCATCCGGGTCGGCCATGACATCACGTCCGAGCTCGACACGTCGCTGGCGGGCATGAGACTTGACTCGAACAGCAAGGGCGTTGAACGGTCGGCCTTGTCGTAGCCAGTTGCGCCGTTTCCCATGTCCAAGAAGGAAGTCGGTCCCCAGATCGCGCCGGATTGGCGTTGCGGCGCAGGGTGACGCTTCTTCGAGAAGACGGCGGCCTTCAGGCGACTGGACGAGGGCGGTGGGGGCTGTTGCGCCGGCAGCCGAGCTTGCTCGCCACTTCCCGTCCGATCTGCGTTTCGGCTTCGCTGAGAGAGCTCGATCTCCGTCCGGCACTGAGGAGCATCGTCGGCAGGGGCGCGAGATGAGGGTCGGCGCCCGTCCGACGACGGCTCCTCATGCAGAGGCCGGCCAAGCTCGCGAAGCCTGCGCCGCAGGCGTTCCAGCAGAGAGTTCACCAACCGTCTCCTGACCTCGGGGTGGGCATCGGCGAGCCAGCGCAACGTCCTGGTGCCGACCCGGTGACTATGCAAGGGCGGCCGAGGTTCGTCCAACCGAAACGACCCACCCGGCCCCCGCCGAAACCAGCCGCCGTCGCCGGGCACCGGATGCAGCGGATCAGAGTGGCTGGGCGCGCTGACTCCGCTCGCGTTGTGACCGCACCCGCCGACCTTGAAGACGCCGTCCCTCTTCGTATCGTGATCAGGTAGCAACAGCGAAATGGAGACCGTGATGAGCAGCGACCTGCACGATGACGACACCGAGGTGGCGGAGGCCTGTGAAGCGTCGGCCACTCCTGCCCGTGAGATCCCCGACATCCCCTTCGGCGTGACCCGCGGCATGAGCAATGAGGACTACCACGGCGACCGCAGCGCCGTGTCCTCGACCCAGCTCAAGCGCATGCTGATCAGCCCTGCGCACTTCCTCAGCGGCATCACCGATCCGGAGGAATCCACCGAAGCGCTGCTGTTCGGCTCGGTGCTGCACGGCCGGCTGCTGGAGCCCGACACCTTCGAGTCGCGGTTCTTCGCGATGCCGAAGGTGAACCGCGCCAGGAAGGAAGGCAAGCAGCGCTACGCCGAATGCATGATGCAGGCGGCAGGGCGCACCGTGTATCCCGAGGCCTGGAAGGAGCCCATCGAGCGGATCATCGACAACGCGATGACCCACCGCAAGGCGCGCGAACTGCTGGCCAAGGGCGAGGCCGAGGTGGCGCTGGTCTGGCTGGACCCCGACACCGGGATCAAGTGCAAGATCAAGATCGACTGGTGGCACGACGCCCGCACGCTCGCCGACGTGAAGTCCGCCGAGGACGTCACCTTCGAAGGCTTCCGCCGTTCCTGCGCCAGGCTCGGCTACGCGCTGTCCGCGGCGATGTACTGCGAGGGCGTCTACCAGCTCACCGGCGAGGAACCCGAGTGGGCCTTCATCGCCTGCGAGAAGGGCCGGCCGAACACCGTCGCCGTCTACCGCGCGATGCGCCCGTTCCTGGAGCGCGGTCGCAGCGACTTCCGGCGGGCACTGCATCGGCTGGCCGAGTGCCGGGCGCGCGGGCACTTTCCGATGCTGCAGGCCGAGGGCGAGTGGGAGGACATCGACCTGCCGCGCTGGGCGTGACCCGAGGGGCCTGCAATGACCTTTGCAGGCGCCCAGCCGCTGGCGGCCAGCTTCAGCCTGCTCGGCTGGTGCAACGGGACTGCAGCCCCGCGCCGGAAGAGCCCGCCATCGCCTGGGTGCCCGACCAGGGGCACCGACAGACTCAGCTTACGGCGAAGTCCGCGAGCTGCTTGCCTTCTTCGAGCCGAGCGACCAGCCACCGGGGCTTGTTGCCGCGGCCGGTCCAGGTGTTGTCGCCGTCGCGGTACTTGATCGCCACGGGCTTGCCCTTCGCGGCCGACTTGCGCGCCGGCGCCTTTTTGGCCGCGGCCCGGCCAGTCGAGGCCTTCTTGGCCTTGCCGAACAACTGGTCGGGCGTGATGCCGTAGTGCTCGATGGCCGTGCGGATCCGGGCGATGACTTCCTTGACCTCTTTTGCCTTGAGCGCCTCTGCCTCGGCCTGGAGTTTCTGAATCTGGGCCTGAAGCTGGCCGTACGACTTTGCCAAATCGTTCTCCTGTAACGCCGCAAGTCTACGTTGGCGAAGGCCAGTTTCGATTGCGTGATAGAGAGCCAGCCAAAGCGCCGCGAGGGCATTGAGCTCGAATGCTTCCGGCTCGCGCTGTGTGAAACATGTCGAACGTTGCACATGGCGGCCCCCCGTCACGCAGTCGGAGGCGCGACGGCCTCGTCGCCCGCCACCGGCGCGGTGGCGCGCGCATGGGCCTGGCTCTTGCCTAAATACGCGTCCGAAATCGCGATGCGACCGTGACCCAGCTCAGAAGCGATGGCCAGGCGCGCGGTGGCATCGTCGCCGCCGTCACCGGCCCCGCCGCGCACCGGCGACGGCTCGCCGGTCAACTCCTCGTAGCGGTCGTTGGCGTGCTGGTGCCGCAGGCCGTGCGCTGTGACCCCCAGCGCAGCCTTCGTGATGCCGAAGCGGCGCAAGACGTTGTAGAAGCGGTTGGCGTTCTGCGTCGCGGTTCGGCCGGGAGCGCCCACGTACTGGCCCGGCGCCACCGACTGCAGGGCGCGTTGCAGCAGTGCCTCCTGCTCGGGCGTCTGCACGGGGATGTCACGCGGGCGGCCGCCTTTGGTGCCGTAGCGCACCCGCAGGAACCGCTCGCAGTCCGGGAAGTGCTGCGCGTCGCGCGGGTTGGCCTCGTCGCGGGTGATCACCGCCATGTGCGGCCGGAAGTGTCGGGCCTCCTTGGCTCGCAGGCCGAAGTGGTAGCAGAGCTCGAGCTGGATGCCGACCCACGGGTCGTAGGCCGTGACCTCGGCGATCTTGGCCTCGACCTCGACGCTGCGGGCGATCCAGCTGCGGTCGAAGTTGGCCGTGCGGTCGCGGTGCACGTAGTGCGAGTCGTCGCCGAAGTAGGTGGCGACGTCGCGGACCATGCCCGGCCGGCCGATCCAGGCCGCATAGGTGCGCAGGAAGCTCAAGTAGTTGTGGACCGTGGCCACAGAGAGCTTGCGCTCGGCCCACAGCCGCGCGACGGCCTGCACCTGGCGGTTCGTGAGGATGCGCGGGTCGGCCTCGCGGAACGTGGTGTTGAAGCGCAGGTCATCCCAGAACTTGAAGTAGAAGCGCTCGCGATCAAGCATGGTCTTCTGGGAGACGGTCTTGATGAGCTTGGAGTGCTCCTGGTTGTGAATCACGAGCACGCAATGGAGCACGCGCTTCCAGTCGCGCGTGCCCTGCGGTGCCGTGTCGAGGACGTTCTGCGGGTTCCTCGGCGCGCCCGCCGGCGACCGCCGCGCGTAGACCAGCTTCTTCGGCGGGGCCTTCTGTTTCTTCGACGACATCTCTTGCTCCGTTGACGGCCGGCGAGCCACTTCAGCCGTGTCAAAGGGTGTGGACGCGATAGTCCAGCTCGCACGTGCGTCCAGGGTCGCGCGAGCAGGTCGAAGGTCAAGGGCACGGCCGCACCGCCGACCCTCGTGCGCGGTGCGTTGTTTCAAGCGTTCGGCCGCGCGGAGCGGCCTGGCAGGCGTTAAAAAATCTCTGTTCCCCGCAGCTCGCCGCCGTGCTTCCACGGCGGTGAACGACATGACGCTCACACCTCGAGGGATGCGACGCGCGCACCTCGGTCCATGCCGAGGCGTTTCTGGGAGTTCGTGGGGTACCGTCTTTCGCCGCTTGAAACGCACTCCTGCCATCGGAGCGCGCGGGGCCACGCCTGGAATCGGTCGCACCGCCTCAGACGGGCAGTGGTGACCGAGAACCCTCAAGGGGTTGACGACGTTGGCAACGGTGTTGTCGCGAGCAGCACGATGGCTGCTCAGCGGATGGCCTCAGCCGCGGCGTTGCCGCCAACGAAGGCCACTCAGGCAGATCCGATTGACGGATCGAGATGGGGAGATAGGGGCACCGCGACTGGCGCGGCAGGGCCTCGAAGGGCCAGGGCTTGAAGTGCAGGTCACGACTGCGAACGGCGGCTTCTCGGAGTCCGCAACACCGGCCTGCTTGCATTGAGAGCTGTGGCAGGCAGCACAGGCTCGGGGAGAAGTTGAACCCATGCGAGGCTCGGTTGTCAACTCCGGGAGGGCTTGAACAATGGCGCTGCTCTGGCGGTGGTTAGTGTGTCGCCGGCCTTGCCGAATCCAATCTCCTCTGGCCTTGACTTCCTTGCTTCCCCGTCTAGCTATCGAAGGCGCGAGCAAGGTCAAGTACGAGAGCCATGGTCCATCACCGAATCAGGACGAAAGCTGCAGCCAGGATGCGGCGCGGAGTCGCTGATGCCGCCATGTGTGAGGGACATCGGCGACGCGGTGCCGGCGCTGTCTTGGTGAATGTCCGTCGCAAGTGCCGCGTCTAAAGCGCGTGGCGTGCTGCGGGCCGCAGAAAGCCGGGGGGCTGCGACCCGCCTTTCCGGGTTGGCTTCGCGTGGACTCTTGGCGATGCTGTCGCCATCGGTCAACGCAATGTGGAGAGCAACGTCCATGGAAGCAATCGTGAGAGCCATCGATGTGGGTTTCGGGAACACCAAGTACGTGCTGGCTGCGCAAGGTGGAAGGGTCGAATGCGCACACTTCGCCTCGATCGCCTATGACAGTGCGCACGACAACTCGAACGATGCACTCGGCAGCAAGCGCAAGACGGTCTGCGTGCCGGTGGGCGGCATGTGGTACGAGGTGGGGCCCGACGTTGCGCTTGCGGCCGACGGCTTCGTGGGCCGGAACCATCACGACGACTACATACGCACCCCCGAGTACCGGGCGTTCACGGCGGGGGCCCTTCACTTCATGAAGGTCGACAGGGTCGACCTGCTGGTGCTCGGACTGCCGGTGGTGGACTACATGCGCCGCCGGGCGGAACTGCAGAAAGCAATGACGGGCAAATTCGAGGTGGGCCGCAATCGTACGGTCGAGGTCAAACGGGTGTTGGTCGTGGCGCAACCACAAGGGGCCATGTATGCCGTCTTCGGGGATCAGGCGAACGCAAAGCTCCGGCATGGCAGAACCTTGGTCATCGACGCCGGCTCGCGCACATTCGACTGGCTGGTGACGCTGGACAGCAAGGTGGTTGGCAAGATGAGCGACTCGGTCAACCGTGGGGTGCACGACATACTGCTCAAGATTGCCGCCGCGATCGCGAGCGAGACTGGCAGGGGCTACCTGAACCTGGAGGCGATCGACAGGGCACTGACGAGCCGCAAGCCCCTGCGCGCCTACAAGCGGAGCGTCGACCTCAAGAAGTTCGACAACACGATCGAGAAGATCGCCGACCAGGCCGTCTCGATGCTCCATGGCAAGCTGGGCGCGACAGACGACCTGGAGCACATCGTGGTGGTGGGTGGCGGGATGCATCTGTACCGCGCATCGATTCGGCGGAAGTTCCCCGAGATCGCCATCAGCGAGGTGGACGAACCCCTCTATGCGAACGTGAAGGGCTTCCAGTTGATGGGCGAGCAGTACGTGCGTGAGAACCCACAGCTGTTCGCCGCGGTGCCGGCCCGCGCCGAGGTGGCCCAGATCGGAGCGTAGCCAGCCATGCGAGCCCAACCGAAAATCGTGATGCAGGTGACCATCAGCGCGGAAGAGTGCCCCGAGCTCCATCGCGAACTCCTCGGGATGACCGCTGCTCGACGGCGTGCGAAGCGGCTCCTTGCCTTGGCCAGCGTCGGTCTCCTGGTCGAGCAGGGGCGCCTCGTTGGCGCGGCTACTTCCAGCAGAGGCCACGCAGCGCCGCCTATCTCGATGTCGCTGAGGCCGCTGGGGCAGGTCGCTTCCGCACCGCAGGCGGAGGCCAAGGCGGTCATCGTCGGCCAGAGCATTGCCGAGATGACCGATGCGTTCGGGGAAGTGGATGCAAAGGAATGATCGAGATCTGGTGAGTGCCAGCGAACTGGCGCAGCTCGGCTACTGCGAGCGCGTGGCTCACTTCGACTGGCGCTACGGTGCGAAGCGGTCGCCGGAGCAACTCGTGGCGCAGGATCGTGGGAACGTGGCGCACGACCAGTTCTACAAGGACAGCATGGCCATCGCTCGAGCAAGCGAGCGGAAGGGCCGGTGCTTCGTCGCGACCCTGGCGCTTGGCGAGTGTGCCGAAACCAGTGCGCTGCGGGCATTCCGGGACCTCTACCTGCGACGCACCGCGCCAGGCCGCCGGTTCATCGCGACGTACTACCGCCTCGGGCCCGCGGTGTGTGACCTGCTGAGTCGCCATCCGGGGCTGCTGTCGGCCGTGAGGGTCGGCCTCGTTCTGGCGGGTCGGATGGCCGCGCGGGCGGTCGCGCGAAGGCTGCCACGATGAGCGACGCCGGCGCAGCTGCGCTGCTCTTGCTGGGCCTGCTGCTCTTCGCAGCGGCATACAGCTGGCTCAAGAGTCAGGGGGCTCGACCGGACGAGAGCTGGTTGCCGCGCGAGATCGCCGACGGTGAGCTGGCGTTCGCCGAGAAGCGGTTCGAGTCCAAGCGCCTTGGTCTGGTGGCCCGGCTCGACCGCGCGTATCGCCAAGGCGGCGAACTCCACCTGGTGGAACTGAAGACCCGCGGCTACTATGCGGCGCATGCCTCGGATGCCATCGAGCTCTCGGTGCAACGTCTGGTTCTGCAAGAGGAGACCGGCGAGCGAGTTTCTACGGTGGCCTACGTGGCGGTCAAACAGCATGGCCAGGGACAACCTCGGGCGATCCGCGTGGACCTGTTCGACGAGGACGAGGTCCTGGCGATGCGCCGCAGGCTGCTCGAGCTGAGGCGCGGCCAGGGCCATGCGCCATCGCCGACGGCGCGCCGGAAGGCGTGCGACAAGTGCGGGCATCGGGCCGTCTGCCAAAGCACATTCGGAGACCGGCAGTAGCGGCCAGGCGCTTGGCGGCCGCACGGCGGCGCGGCGACGGCGGGTCCCGAATCACATACACCGCGAAGGCCGGTCTGGCCCTCGGCGCCAAGGCAGAGGGAAAGCGACCACTTGGCTGGCTAGACTTGGCGCACTTCCGAGCTTTCGATGTACATCACCGACCTCACACATTTCCTCGATGGGTCCGGCGCGATCGCGCCGATCAAGGGCGCTGCGCGCGCGATGGCCCAGTTCCTCGTCGATGTCGTCGCCCACGCCACGGACGAATCGGATGCCTCGCTGGCGGCACCGACGTGCTTCAAGTGCAAGAAGGGTCCGGTCACCGCGGTGCGGGCCGCGGATGATGCCGTTATTTGGAAGTGCCCGAAGTGCGAAGCAGAGGGCAGGATCTCGAAGTGGCAGGGGACGCTCTGGGACCTGTCGACACGGCCCCACTCGTCGGACTGACGATCGGACGAACTGGCGGCCCTACTGGACGGCGGGGCCGCTCAGCGCGAGGCGCCTGACCGCGCCGGCTATGGCGTCCTGCAGAGAGCGCGTCAGGAAGGGTGACGAGTCGGCGCTCGGCCCGTAATCGTAGGTCTTCATGCCCCAGTGCGTGGCCACGAAGTCATCCACCGTGGCCACGCCGTCGACAAGCCCCAGTTCCTTGGCCTCGGGGCCTGGCCAGACCTCACCAGTGCCGAAGTCGACACCCGACTTCAGGGCCTGGCCCCGGCGGGCCTTCACCTCGGCCAGGAAGAAGCCCCCCATTTGATCGACGAGTTGCTGGGCCTTCCGGTCGACCTCGGGACTGACCGGGGTGAACGGGTTGAGGAAGGCCTTCAGCTTGCCGGAGGCGTAGACCCGCTGCGCGACGTCGACCTTGGCGATGGCCTTGTCCAACTGCCACGGGGCCATGATTGCGCCGATCGATCCGACGAACGAGTACTTCGCGGCGATGATCTTGTCCGCGTTCAACGCGACCATATAGGCAGCGCTCGCTCCGAGGTTGTTGATCACCGCGACCACTTCCTTCCGATGCTTTGCCTTGAGCCCGTTGATGGCCGTCGAGATGCGCTCGGCTTCGACAGGCGCTCCACCTGGGCTGTCGATGTGCAACACGACGCCCTTCACGTTCGGATTGCCGAAGGCCTTCTCGAGGATCGGGATGATGTTCTCGGCCGAGGCCCGCTCCGTGGCGCCGATGGGGCCCTCGATGCGGACGACGCCCACGACGTTCCCGAACGGCCCCCAGCGAAAGCCGGTGGAGTTCAAGAAAAACAGGAAGTACAGAAGACCGAGCAGCACCGGCGCGCCGAAGAACATGGCCTGGAACAAGTTGCGCCAGCGGCGCTCGGCCTTTCGTTCCTTGGCGGCCAGTTCAGCCGAGCGTTCGAAGGACTGGCGCTGCTCCCGCATCTCTCGGAGCACCTCGAGCACGACCGAAGGGAACGTGGTGGGCTCGCCGTTCCGCGCGGTCGGGACCGTGGGCTCGGTGGGGGTTGGGGTGGACATCGCGCTCTCCTTGCCGGACGGCCTGTGCCGAGGACAAGAAGATAGAACGACGAGCCCGAGGCTTCCACTCGAAAGGCGGGTGCTAGTCCCCCCCGAAAGTCGCCGGTGAAATTGCGATGTGGAGCAGAGCGCGTTCTGGGCGCACGAGCGCTATTTGCAGGAGCCGCCTTGAAGGATCGACGACAAGGTCATCTTGTCGCAGTCCTTCTTGGCTTGGGAACCGGAGTCTGTTCTCGAGGGCCCTCGATCGCCCTGCTGTGCTGCAGCGGCCAGTCGAGTCTTCAGCGATTCCATCGGGTCAGCTCGCTCAAGCGAATTCAGTTTGTCTACGAGTTCTGCGTGCTTGAGGATCGTGCATCGAAGCTCGAACCCAGGATACGTGAGATCTCCAAGTGACAGTGTCACCTCGGTTCTCGATATAGCTGCGACCGCGCACGATGAATTTGCCAATTCCGTGAGGGACCGAATATCGACGTTGCTTGCCGAGTCCCCCTGGACCATCAACAGTTGCCCGTTCTTGCACTTGCCAGCGACAAACTCACCGGCAAGGCGAAAGTACGCGTCGACCTTGTCCTTGGTTTGCGCGACGGATGGAACCAGCGTCTTCGATCCCAAGTACAGGTTGGTGTGGTGCGTGAGGTCGCACACCGAGTCATCGGTCGTCTTGTTCGGCCGCAGGGCGACCGCCAGCGCTTGCTGGGTAGGGATGACGTTGGCAAAGAGCGCCAGCGATCCGCAGAGCAGGAGGGTACGCGTGGGACTCATAGACGCTCCCTTGACCACATGCCGAAGCTAGTATATGAAGTCATCTGGTCGACAGGGCGCACGCTGTCGCAGATTGTTTCATCCAGGGCGCGGTGTCATGGCACGGTTCAAGATGGCGGCGTGGACGTTTGGCGTAGTCGGAGCGCTGGCTGCGGCTACTGTCAGCGATCGAGGCGCGTTCGTCATCGGCTTTTTCTGGCTGATGTTCGGCGGCATTGCAGGGCTGCTGGTCTTGCTTGCGCGGCGTGCGGACGTGGTCGTTGAATCGCCAAAGGTCGACGTGCGAAACCCTTTCACGGACCAACTCGGTGTTCATCGATATCCCGGCGATGTGCTGGATGTTGAGAATCATCCAACACCAGGCGCGCATGGGCGCTATTGAGTAGTTGCACGTTGCACCAACCTCAATTTCGCTTCCCGCTCTTAGGGGTCATTCGAGGAATCTCGGGAGTCGTCTGAATTGCTCTCGACCGCTCCGATGCTTCCTGTCGCGCGCGGGCCTCGTTTGCTTCTCGCAGAGCTGAATCAGGGCCGACATCAAGTAGCTCCCGAGCATTTTCTGCAAGCGTTGCTGCGTCGTCACGTAGTTGGCGAAGATTTCCGAGTTGCTGAGACCTCTTGGTTGAAACTGTGCCGTCGGGGTTGCGGACGATGTCGTTTCGGGCGTCAAAGGTGGCTGCGGCAGTCTCGCGGGATTCAGCTTCGGTCCGACGCCGTTGCAAATCGCTCTGCACTTGGGCAAGTGCTCCAGATGGCTGTGGTGCGACCAGAGGCGCGCCGCTGAGCCTCTTGCCGACGGCGCGGTCATTGGCCGCATCGGTGCCGACGACGCGATCGCGCGAGAAGATCGCGTCATCCTTGTTGGTCGACGCGATAGACCTCACGTCGTCGAAGGTCGTTGGCAACGCCGAACCGGATGCTGTTCGAGTCGGGGGAAGCGCTCGCGATGCCAACTCACTGGCCATCGCCGCCTGGAGCGCGAGGCTGTCAGAACCGTATTCGCTGGCCAGGCGTTGGTAGCGTTGGATGAAGTCAGAGTTGGCTGGCAACTGCGCCAAGTCGATGGAAAGCACCTCGCCGGTCTCATGTGCCTTGGACAACCTCTCGGCGATCGCGCTCCGCTCAGCGTAGCTCGACTGCGTGGATTCCAAACGACCTACCGCGGTCGACATGCGAGATGCAAGTTCGTCGCCTTCTCGCTGGTCGTTTCCAAGCGCGCGCACAAGCGACTGATCTCGCGTGGCTCGCTCTGCGAAGGACCTGAACTCACGAAGTTGATCCGCCCCCAGTTCGTTCGCCACCTTCTGCTCGGTTTCATCCAGCGATCGTGTGTAGCTCTTCCCGGCGGAGCCGGATGCGTTCGCCCTCAGTGGGCTAATGCCAGGCGCACCGACGCCACCTGAGAGCTGGAAGGCGATGTTCGCGACCTGCTGAGCGCTCAACCCAGTGGTCCGCGCCACAGACTCGGTAATGCTGCGCAGCCTATCCGCAGCCGAGCCAATGTCCGTACTCGTGCTCACTGCCTGACCATCTCCGCGGGTAGTAGAGCGGAAGCGGCTAGAGCCGCGCGACATCGTGTCCACGAGAACCGAGGAGAGGTCATTCGAGGCGGAGACAGCTTCACTTCGCGCCGCCTCGGCCGACCTCGATGCCTCTTGAACAGACGACTGTGTGACCCGTGACGACACAACGCGCGATGTAGCGCTCTCATTGCGCAGGTAGGAGGTGGCCTGTGCGCCACTGGCCGTCGTCGTGACCCAGTTGCCGTCGAGATCCTGCTGGCGACTGACCCATGGGTTTGAGGTTGAGGGGCTGATGGTGCGCTGATCCATCGAGACGTTGCCCATGCTGGTATTGCCCGTGGCCGCGGCCGCAGACGCATTCCCGGACATCGAGGCTGCCTGGAGGCCCTGCAGCCCACCCATGACGGCAGAGCCGAAGTTGACCATCCGGTTGGCCAGTGACCAGGCGAGCATCGGGATGCCGATGATCAGGTACGACACGACTGCCTGCGAGGAGATCGAGTTCGAATAGATGGGAGACGCTGTCTGGAGCGAGAGTGCCTTCACGCCTCCGCCGATCTCGGCCGCCGCAGCCTGGTCGATCTGGCCATACAGCGTCGCCATGTAGTTGAGGATCGCGAACAGCGGCGGCCAGAGCTGGATCGAGACCAATGCGATCGCATAGCCGGAGAGGATCATGATCGTGGTCCGCCCGCTCGACACGAACAGCAGCAGCACGACGAGGGGGAAGACTGCGTAGCACATCGCCTCCGCCACGTTGCGCACCACTGGGAGCGCCTGCGACGAGATCTTGGCGCCGTTGATCCAGGATGCGTTCTGGGCCGCGACGGATTGCGCGCGGCCGGTGGCCAGCATCATGCAGGCAGGGTCGTTGATGCGCTGGCAGCCCATCTCGCCAGCGTCGTTGATCGCGTTGACGATGGCGTTCTGGCGGATCAGATCAGCTGCGGTAGCAGCTGCGCCCGCGATCTGGGATCGGATGTAGGCCTGGGGAATCTGATTCAGGACGGCCGCCTGTGCGGCCGCTGCGGGGAGGTCGGGGTTCAGCTTCTGCCCGAGGCGCGCCGTCAACGCGTTGACCTGTGCGGGCAGGCGGCCCGTGATGGATGCGTACGCAGCGTCGCAGGTCGTCGTGGTCACGCCCGCGCCGGCGGTGATCACGGTGAACCTCGCCGGATTGGTGGCAGCCATCGCCGCCCACAGGTTGTCCGAAGTCGAGAAGGCGGTAGCGGCGATCGTGCCGTCGGCGATGTCGTAGGCGGTGCAGTTGTTGGCGAAGTTGATGATGTCGTTCAGGACCCCGGGATCCGGGATGGAAATGCTTCGCGTCTCCTGAATCAGGCGGCTGCCGAACATCAGGCCGTTCTGCTGGTAGGACAGTTCCCCGGGCAGGGAGGCGGGTCCTGGCAAGGTCTGGAACGCCGTCTCGAAGAGCTCGGTGATCGTGTTGCCGATGGTGCTGGTCAGACCACCGAGTGCCGCCATGCCGAACGGCACGTTCGCGATGACGCGGTTGGGAGTGCCCCCGGTCTTGTCCACTACGGCCACCGTCACGCGGGGGACGAAGAGCACGCCGTAGATCAGCACTACTGACACGAGCCACCGCCATCCGACCAGCTTTTCGGGCTGGAACATGTAGGCCACCATCGCAACGACGAAGCCGCAGAAGGCCACGGCGGCGATGGCACTCATGTAGGTGCCCGAGGCCATGATCGCAGCGATGGCGTTGAAGATGCCTGCCAGCGCTTCGCTGTTGTGGTACGCGAAGACTTCCCACATGACTGTGCCTCGGTTGCCTGCGCAGGGCTTACTTGGTGCTGCGGCTGGAGTAGCCGAGCATGTCCAGTGCGTGCAGTGACATGCTCGAGCGGAGGTTGCGCTCCAGGCGTTCCATGTCGGTGGCTACGGTGGAGACGGCGGTAACCTTGCGGTACAGGGTGGCCTGCTCTTGCTGGAGCAGGCTCATGAACTTCTGAACGTCTTCGCGCTGTTGTCGTGCCAACTTCCTCTGTTCATCGTTCAGACGATGCTGCTTGGTGAGGGCCGAGATCGCGACGTTCGCGAACTGGTTGAGAAACGTGAACGCGTAGTCGGCCGCGATGACCTCCCGGTAGTTGCCGATCATCATGTCGGCGAGGCCCGAGCCTGGGATGGTGTTGCCGATCGACAGCATGCGCCACACAGGGATGCTGGTGCTGTTCACGAAGCCGACGGCCGCGGAGTTGTTTGGGATCGCCGTGCGGGTGCGGATGTTGTCCGAGATCAGCTGCATGATGTCGGACACCTTCTTGGTGAGCGGCTGGTGCACGTAGGTGTTGTCGCGCGTCACCGTGTCGCAGTCGGTGTAGTTGTTGCAGCGGAGCAGTTGGAGGTTGATGTTGCCGCCGGCGGCGTCGGACTGGCCGTACAGCAGCTGGGCCACGGTCGTGATGCTCGGGCCGATGTACTCAGGATCGCGGTTGGCTGTCTCAGCCGGGAAGATCACCGCACCCACGATGCTCATCACGAGTTCGCGGGCGGGATCGTCGAGGGTGTCGATCGACTTGAGCGCTCGCCAGGTGAAGTTGCCGACAAAGGGCGCTTGTGCGGCGATGTTCGCGTCGGCACTTGACCGTGCGGAGCCGAGGATCGAGGGGCTGTCCGACGCGCAACGGCGCATGGCGGCGTCGATGTCGCTCTCCATGCCCATCTGCATCGCCAGCTTCGCGCAGGCACGCTGGGAGTCGTAGCCGACCGCCTCGGCCGCGGAGGACACGAGCGCGGTCGCGGTTTCGCAGGAGTTGATGCGCGCGTTGTTGATCCAGGTCTCCAGGCCCTTGGCCCACTTGGTCAGCCCGCCGAGAAGCGGCGAGACAGCCTCCAGCGCGAGCTGAAACGCGATTCCGGGCAGGGCCGAGGTGATGTTCCGCAGCATGTTGCGGAACTCGTTGGCGGAGATGTGCGAGAACGAGCCGCCGAAAAGGTCGATGCCGCCGCAGCCGCCCTTGGCCGTGGGGAACTGAATGGCGGCGAGCTGGTAGGTCTTGTTGGGCGAGCGCAGGTAGAGGTTGCCGCCGGTGTAGGTGTTGAACGTCTGGCCCTTGAACGCACCGGGCGCGGTGTAGTTGCCGATGGCGCCCAGGTTGTTGAACATGGTGTTCACCTCGGCGTTGAGATCCCCGGCGTAGCTCAGCGGCGCCGCAAGTGCCACGGCGGACGCGACGATGACGGCGACCAGCTTGCGGACAAGGATTCGTGCGGACATGGGCGCCTCCCTACTGCAGGTTGACCCGCCGGGTGATGGACGGCGCGTAGGCGTCGGCGCCCGGGGCGGTGACGGTCGTGATGCGCTCGATGAGCTGCGACTCGGACAGCACGCCGAAGCCGATCGGCACGATCTTTCCGGTGTAGGGCTCGGCCAGGTAGATGGCCGGCACCTGGGTGACCTGCAGCGTGCGTGCAATGCCGTTGTCACGCCGGAACGTGGGGAAACTCGGCAGGCCCTTGCCGTCCACACTGATCGGGACGATCTGGATGCCGAAGCGGGCGCTGAAAGCCTCCAGCGTCGGCGAGAAGGCGTGGCAGTACGGGCAGTCCGAGCGAAAGAAGAAGAACAGGACGTGCGTGCGCGCCAGGTCGGTCAGCGACTGAGCACGGCTGGTGGCCTGCTCGCGATCGAAGACTTCGATGGCGCGCGAGTTCACCGGCCGTCCCTGCAGCGTCATGTCCAGGTCCGGCGTCGCCCAGGCCACCCGCTGTGCCACATCCGAGAAGTAGCTGGCCTGGCGCACCACCTGCGCCTCGAGCTGCATGTAGCGCCGGACGTTGTCCTCGCTCGGCCGGATGATCGCGATGTTGCGGTACTCCTCCAGGCGCTTCTGCAGCTGTTCGAACTCGATGAGCTCGGGCGCTCGCGTGTCCCGGCGCCTGGCCTCCGGCTTGGGCGCGGCGGGCTTCGCAGGCGCCGGCGGGAGGACCTCGGGTTCCGGCTCCTCGTAGAAGTGCCAGCCGCGCCTAAAGTCATCCCAGAAGAGGGCCCTGGAGGTGGCTGGAACTTGGGTAGGTGCGACCGCTACCGCGGCGTCGGCCTGGGCGTGTGACAGCGCTGGCAGGAGGAGGCCAAGAAGGGCTCCAAGCGCGGCGAAGCAACGGGTCGTGGACACGGGCGGCTCCTCACGTGAGTGACTTGGGCGGCTGGCCATCGCGGCAGTAGTTGATGCCGAAGTCGACGGTGTTGCGCCGGGGCGTGGCCTGGCCGGGCAACTGCACGCCGTCCTGGGCGAAGGACAGCTTGAGACGGGCGCATCCCGCCTGGGCGTAGCGCTTGACCGTCGAGACGTCGATCAAGATCGGCCCGGTCGCCTTGAAGTGCTTGGTGATGCTCTCCGCATCTTTGCTGGTGAGGACCCCCTGCGCGGTCCCCGTCGGCGAGTCGAGGGCGGCGATCATCAGCACGCGGACGTCGGTGACCGGCACGCGGCCGCCGTCGGCCAACTGGGCGGTGGCCACCGACGCAGCGGCGAAGGCGATGAGCGGTGCAAGGCGGTTGAGCTTCATGATCAGCACTTCCCCTGGCCGAAGTAGCAGCTCGGCACCCGGGCCCCGTTGTTGGTCTGGATCGCCGAGAGGTTGGGACTCTTTGCGACGAGCGAGGCATAGAACTCGCTCAGGTCCATGCGGGCGAAGTCGAGCGACTGGAGCTGCGCGATGCTGAAACCTGAGCAGTCGGGGTTGCGCGCATCGCCCCACCCCTTGCTGATCTGGCCGCGGCCCTGCTCGTTGACGATGCGGGCGAGCATCGAGTTGAAGCAGCACTTGCCGGTCGTGTGCTCGATGCAGGAGACGCAGGAGCCGAGGATCCGGATGCAGGACGAGCAGTAGCTGCCGATGCTGTGACACAGGCCGGCGCCCTCCTTGAGGGCAAGGACAGCCTCGTTCTCGTTGCAGGAGGTCAGCGACAGAACGATGTAGATGATCGCGGCGATCACCAGCGTCCATGGGTCGAATGCGACGACGAAGCCCTCGCCGGCGACCGTGCTGGAGGAGTACAGGACGGTGGACCCGGCGGGAAGCGCCGTGCCGTTCACGGCGATCGTAACGCCGTAGCTGGTGAAGGAGCCGCTGAAGCCCGCGCCCGTCAGCAGCGCGCTGAGTCCCTGGTAGACGAACTGCCGGTTCTCGGAGTTCATCAGGATGTCGTAGACGAGGCGGGAGCCGGCGCCGAAGACGCTCTGGTTCGTCATGCCGCGGCCGGACGCATCGGAGTTGCAGCAGTTGGTGAGGAGGCGGTCGCGGCAGCTGTTGGCTTCGCCCTTGAACACCTGCATGCGGTCGCTGTCGAGGTAGACACCGGCCTCGCGTCCCGCTTCGAGCATCGACATCGTGCGCGCGAAGTCGGCGTCATTGGTGTAGGCCGTGTTGAAGCAGCTGGTTCCCAGGCAGAACACGTTGGCAGGGCAGTTGGTGGCCTGCGTGACCGTCTCGTTCGGCACGGTGCAGCTGTACTGGTCCTGGTACGCCTCGCAGACGCCCGTTACCGGGTTGGTGCGGGAGCAGGTCGACGACACCGGCGTGCAGCCGGCGGCGATCAGCGGTGTGCACTGATCGGCGGTGTAGGTGCCGCCGCAGCTCATCGTGCTCTGGTACTGCCAGCAGTCCCGGGTGATGGAGACGCCGTCGATGACCTTGGTGGCGGGGCCGTCGACGCACACCGGTGCGCTTGCCACCGAGCACCGGCTGTCCCCGGCGAGGCTGGGACATTGGTTGTTCCAGGTGTCGGCGGCCGTGAACGTGGTCGCCGGCCGGGTGTACGAGAGCCGCATCTGCGGGATCGGCCCGTACGCCGGGTTCGGCGCCCAGCCCACCACCGCGCGGGTCGAACTGGCGCGCCAGTAGGGAGACGAGAAGGTGCCGGTGATGTCGCTCGCCTGGATGTCGCTTGCCGACCCGCTCGGGCTGTAGCAGGTGGTCGTGCTGAGCGGCGAGCCGCTGCACTCCATGCCGTCACCGCCGTACGCGCAGGTGGTGACCAACAGGTTGTCACCGCTCTGGGTTCCAGCAGGGCAGGAGGCGTAGACGTCGACGAAGGGATGGATGGTCGTGCAGGTCATCGAGTCCCAGCCGCCGGTGCAGGACTCGACGGGGTCGTCGGCGATCATGGCGGTCAGGCTGCAGGTGCTGCCGGTGCACGACTTGTCTGCGACGTAGACGCCTCTCTCCGAGGGCGTGAAGCTGGGCCAGTTGTAGGTCGTGCCGATCACCGCGACCCGCTGGGGTGTGATGACCGGTGTCGTCATGTCGACATCGAAGAACGCCAGTGGCGTGCCCGAACTGGTGACCCTGAAGTGCTGGCTCGAGTCCGGCCGGTCGGGCAGGCACTGCGCGGCCACGGCGGTCGATCCTGCGCTTGCCTGCGCGAACCAGTCGCCGGGCGAGCAACTGGTCGACCGGGCGACGGCGACGTTGAGCGAGTTCGAGCAGCTGTAGCTGCCGGCGGTCACGTAGCGGGCGCAGGCCCGAGTCTCGGTGTGGGTCGCGATGGTGGCATCGGTGGTCGTGCAGCCGCTGTAGTACGAGGCGAGGCTGCCCAGATCGAGCGAGGGGTTGCGGGCGATGCGCGAAGCGGCTGCGACCGCCGGATCGCTGGGGGAGATCGCGGGGCGGGCGGTGTTCGCCGAGGTGATGGCGGTGCGCAGCGCCTGGCAGCTGGGGTCGTTGGGCGTCGCCGCGCAGGCGGCGAGCTTCGCGCTGACCTCGGGGCCGAGTGCCGGACGGCCGGCCAGCGCGGCCTCCGGTGGCGTGGTGGTGTACCCGGGCACGACACCCGTCGCCGACGGCTGGTTCACCATGCCCCGGATCGCGGTGTTGGCGGCACGACCCGCGGCCACGCCCTGGTCGTGCGAGGTCTGTGCGATCGCGGTGGTCTGAACGAGGACCAGGGCCTGGGCCATCACCCAGACGGTCAGGCGCTTGAACATCACGGCTCAGCCCCCTTTCATCTTCGCGAGAAAGGCCTGCGCTTCGCGCGAGAACTTCGGCGCCGTCTTCTGGATGAAGCGCAGCGCGTAGTCGATGCTCACGTCGCCGGCGGCCAGCGCGTAGCTGTCCGCCGCGAAGCAGGTGCCCGCGGCGCAGGGCGTCGGAACGGACCGGTCCTTGATGAGGACGAAGGACGGCGTGGCGGTGATCGTGAAGCGGTCGAACGCTTGCGGGTCGATCTGGAAGCCGACCTTGCGCTGGCCGATGACCCGCTGCACGCGGGCCACGGTCTTCTGCAGTGAGTCGTCCACGAGACCGCGCAGCAACAGGGTGGCCCCGCTGCGTGCGGCCTGATCGACCAGGCGCTCCAGGGCCGGGTCGGGCATCGAGAAGCTCACGAAGACCAGCAGCGTCGGGCCCACGGCCATGCCCGACTTGGCGGGGTCGGGAGCGCCCATGGCATCGAAGCCGCCGGCGATCGCGCCGAGGTCGATCTTTCCTTGGGACTGCGGCTGTGGCAGCGCGTCGATGCGTGGGGCCGCTGGAACCGGCACCCGGGCGAGTTCATCATCGCTTGGCATGCGGTGCTTGCGCCGCGCCGCCTCGATGTCCTTGTCGGTGATCGTGGGCTGGCTGCGGGTGGCGCGAGCGATGTCGGCCTCGGTCACGGGGCTCTTGCCGGACGGAGCCTGGCCCTGGGCCTGGGCCACGGCGGCAGTCAGCGCGACCGCGATCGACGCAACGAAGGGGGCCGCGAGACGGTCAGTAGCCCACACAGCAGTTCCTCTTGCGGAAGAGCATGAAGGCGAAGTCCTCGCCCAGGATCGGGTACTCCTTGCCCGCGCCCCAGAGCACGGTCGTGCGGCCGAACGGCTGGCAGCACTTGCCGTCGAGCTTGTCGGTCGACGGAATGGGGTAGGTGAGGTTGGTCTTGTAGGAGGACTTGTCCATGATCGGCTCGAAGTAGGGGCCACAGAGCCCGCGCGAGCCGTGCCAGCCCCAGGCGATGAGTTCGCGGTGCATCTTGGCGGTGAGGCGCTGGGCCAGCAGCGCCGCCGTACGAACGCCGCCCATGTGGTACTGGACGTGGCCGTCCATGGGGTAGAGGCCGCCCTGACAGCCCGCGCACCAGAACAGCGTGTTCAGCCCGAAGCCCACGGTGGCTGCGACGCAGTCGGCCGCGCAGGCGGCGATGGCGATCGGATTGGCGAACAGCACCGCGTCCGGGTTGAGGATCAGCGTCAGCTCGTCGTCGTTCCACAGCGGATCGACCTCGGTGAGGTAGGCGAGGTCAAAGCTGCCGCGCTCCAGGCACGGGAAGTCGGTCACGACCTCGAGCCAGTAGAGGACCGGGTTGGTGTAGAAGTGCGCTTGGTAGAAGGAGCCTCCGTCACCGTCGCCCTCCGGGCGCGTGAACCTCGCGGCTTCCGGCGCGGCGATGCCGGGATCCAGGTTCAGGCCGCCGAGTGACGGCAGGCAGAACGGCTTGCGGGTCGCTTCGACGTGGCGCGCTGGCTCCCAGAACCCGATCGACAGGCCGATCGTCGGATTCACGCCGCAACTGCAGACCGGATTGCCCGGGTTGTCGCCGTTGTCCTCCTGTCCACCGAAGTTGGCGATCGTGGCGCTGCCGATGGTGATGGGCAGCAGGCACGACCAGCAGATGTCGGTCAACGGATTGGGGAACTTGCCCGCGCAGGTCGCCATGCCTGCCGCGGTGGCCAGCGAGGACGCAGCCAGCAGGCACAGCGCCGCGAAGAGTCGGTGAACGATGTTCATCGCACGGGCACCTCATCGATGCGAAGGCGTTGTCCCTCCTGCGAAACGATCGCCGGGACCGCCGCGATCCCGAACTTGCGCACGAGGACACCTTCCTGGTCGTAGAACACCGGCTTGTTCCAGCGCTTCATCAGGTCCAGGTAGCTGCCGCCCACGAGGATCGGTTTGACCTTGCCCTGGTAGTGCTCGATGAGCTCCCGCGCCCGTGCCACCTGGCCCGGGTCGCGTGCATCGAAGAACAGCAGGTGCTTCGACAGCGAGACGACCTCCAGCGGGTTCTTGCGCGTTCCTGCCGGGAACAGGACTGCGCCCGTGGCATCGACCACGTTGGACTGCAGCGTGAAGCTCGGGTCGAAGTAGAACGTGCGCGCGGCCTGGGCCCGGCGCAGCCCGTCGACCGGCCGCGGGTTGTTCACCGCATAGGCGGCGCGATCCCGTGCCTCCTGCTCGTGGCGCTTCAACTCGCCGCTCGCCTCCTTGGCGCGCAGCCGGGCCATGATCACGTCGAGCAGGTTCTTCTCGGCCACCGGATAGGTCGGCCCGATGGTCCCCAGGTTCGTTGCCTGCGCGCCCAGCGCCCAGCAGGTCGCTGCTGCGAAGAGCCAGGGAGACAGGCGGGCGCGCATGTCACTTGCTCGGGCAGGCGATGGAGGCGCCCAGGCGCTGCAGGGCGGCGGTGTCGCGCTCGTGGGAAGCGCGCACCATGTTCATCAGGACCGGATCACCGTTGCCTTGCGCAAAGGCGCGGCGCAACTCGATCGTGCGAAGAGCACGCCCGCAGCGGCTGCGAAACGCCGCCATGTAGGCCTCGGCGCCGTCGCGCGCGGGCGGCGCCACCTGGGCCAGCAAGGCGAGGTAGGTGTCGATGGGCACGTCGTCCTGCAGGTCCAGGCGCTCGCCTTGGGCGGCCACCGTGCCCGCCAGGCACAACATCGACAGGATGAGTGTTCGCTGCATGCAGCCCTCACAGCAGTGGGATGACGCGCGACTTGACGTCCTGCACGCGCACGAGCCCGCTCATGCTGTAGCGGGAGTCGAAGCTGTCCGGGCTGGTCCCCTGCACGTACAGGTGGCCTGGGGGGATGACCGTCGGGCCGATGGGCTCGAGGGGTCGCCGGTCGAAGGTGTGGGTCTTGGCCAGGCCCACCGGCTCGCCGTTGACGAACACCTCGCGTCCCCGCACCGTCACGACATCACCGGCGACGCCCGCCACCCGCTTGAACAGCGCCTGGTGGCGCAACCCGGGATAGGCTTGCAGGCCAGCCGGCCCCTCGAATGCGTAGACCACCAGGTCACCGCGGACGATCGCGCCCGATCGGTAGTCGACGAACGCGACCTTGTAGGGCAGGCTGGGCGTCCAGTTGAACAGCAGCGGCAGGACCGGGACGTGGTGGGCGAAGAGGCGGATCAGCGCGAGCACCCAGACGCCGGCGACGAGCACGAGCACCACCCGGTGCCGCCGCAGGTCGTGCAGCATCAGACGGCTGCCATGCAGCAGCCAGGGGCCCAGACCAACACGTTGGCTCGTCATCGCGGCGGCTACGACTTGGCGCCCACCTTCGCCTTGAGGGCGGCGGTGAGGTCGATGGCGTTGGACCAGCCCCCTGCCACGGCGGACTTGACCACCACCAGGCAGCGGCACTCGACGGGGATCTCGCGCAGCGCGCGGTCGAGGCGATCGCCGAAGGCCTGCGCCTGCGCGAGGGCGCGCTGGCGATCGTCATCGGTCTTGCTGGCGCTGAGCAGCGCCGCGAACTCGGACTCCTTGGCGCGGTAGACCTCGGCGATGTCGACGATGCCGATGACCTGAGCCGGCTTCACGACCAGCCGGTCATAGGCGAGCAGGGCCCCGGCGGTCACGAACACCGAGATCAGCGCATGGGTGGCGAACGAGCTCATACCGCATACCCCCGGCGGCGAAGCAGTTCGGTAATGGCGTCGTCGATGGACAGGCCCTGTCTCAGGAGCGCATCCAGCGGTGCGTTGTCGTCCAGCTTGTTGCTGAAGAGCAGGTGCGAGAAGGGGTCGAGGATGATGCGAGCGACACCCTCGCCGATGGGCGAGGTGATGTAGCACTCGGAGAACACGCCCGGCTCCATGCGCAGCGAGTTCAGCAGCCGCTTCTTCGGCTCGTCCATCGAGAAGCGGCCCGTGCGCGCGAGCAGTTCGATCGACTCGGGCTTCTGGCGCAGCAGGAAGGTCCAGTCCGAGCACTTCAGTGCGGACTCCATCTGTGCCGAGGTGAAGTAGTCGTCGCCGTTCTGGGTCGCCGTCACGAGGCTGCCGCCGTACTTGCGGGCGCGCCGCGCCGCCTCGTCGATCGCCGCGGCCATCACCACGTCGTTCTCGCTCGAGTCGCCCAGCTGCTGCTTGAGCTCGTCGATGAACCAGACCTTCTTGCGGTTGCGCGTCAGGTACATCTCGCGGGTGATCGCGTGGAACAAGATGATGTTGACCACCGCCTGCAGGTCGGGCTTGCGCTTGAGCTCCTCGCTCTCGATGACCACGAAGTCGTTGGAGAAGTCGATCGTGTTGCGGCCGCTGAAGAAGCGCGCGTACTGGCCGCCCTTGGCGTAGGGGTTGAGCATCACGGCCAGGTCACGCACGCGCTGGTCCTCCTTGATGCCCAGCTCCTCGATCGTCCCGGGGACGAAGGCGTCGCGCAGGATCGTCATGTCCAGGTCCTGGCCGTACCTGGCCCAGAGCTTGAGCAACATCGCCGAGATCGCCTTCATCTGGACCTCGTCGAGCTGCTTCATCGAGGCCATCTTGGCGATGGCCGGCAGCAGCATGTCGATGTCCTCGTTGATGTCGGTGACCAGCGGGAACGGGTTCAGCGAGATCTCGACGTCGGGCCGGAACTCGATGAAGGTGCCCTCGGCCTTGCGGCAGAGCTTCTCGAACGAGCGCCCCAGGTCCTGCATCCAGATCTTGGCGCCAATGGCCCGGTAGGACCAGGCCAGCTCGTTGAGCAGGACCGACTTGCCCGAGCCCGGCGAGCCGATGACGGCGGCGTTGTAGTTGCCGTCGTTGTCGTAGAGGTCGAGCGTGAGCAACTGGCCGCGGCGCCCGGCGAACATCAGGGTCGGCGTCTTGCTGCCCCGCCACTCGGCCAGGACCGGTGCGAGGTGGATGGCGTTGGCCATCGTCTTGCGGGTGACCCGCTTCATCTTGCGCAAGTCGCCGTGGAAGGCCGGCGACAGCGTCATCGGCAGGCTGGCCAGCAGCGCCTGGCGATGCTTGTAGACGTCGGCGTTGAGTTCGAAGCCGCGCGCACGCCAGATGGACTTGGCCGTCTCCTGCGTCTGCGCGACCTTGGACGGATGGCAGAACAGGCCGAGCTGGTGGTACATGCTCACCAGCGCGCCGCCGGTGTCGATCGCGTCCGCGGCGGCCGACCAGTCGCGCGCCTTCTTGGCGACGTCGGGCATGACGACGGCCATCTTGCTGCCCGCGTTCTGCGTGGCCCGCACGTGGTTGGCCGTGACCACGGTCTTGGTCGAGTTGGGGTCCAGGATGTAGACGCCCATCGTCAGCAGGAAGGGCGAGCTGTACTGCAGGGCCGGCTGCATCAAGTCGCCGACCAGAGCACCCATCTGCCACAGGCCGAAGCGCTCGGGGAAGGACTTGATGGAGAAGAAGCGCACGTCCAGGCCTTCGCCCGCGCCTTCCTTCCACAGGTGAAGGCCGTTGGAGCGCGCATCCTGGATCGTGTCGTGGTCGACGATCTGGTCGCGCAGTTCGCGCCCGTCGTCGTAGTGCAGGTCGGGCGCGGTGGCCGCGTCGATGCGATCCGGGTTCACGAACAGCGAACACCAGTTGATCAGGTCGGCCGCGTCGCAGACGCGGTTGGGCAACGACGCCGAGCGCAGCGTGGTCGCCATGCCGTCGCGCAGTCCGACGATGCGCTCGCGGTCGGACAGGTTGGCGGGATCGGCCTTGACCGAGACGCTGACCATCAGGCGGAAGTCTCGGATCGTGTAGTGGAAGCCCTGGGTCAGGCTGTGGTGTGCGCCGTGGGACAGGTGCGCGTAGCGGCGCCGGGCCAGCTTGCGGTAGAGGTTGTCGTTGCGCGCCGGCCGGCCGAACGTCTGGGCCTTCTGGATCTGGTCGCGGTCTTCCATGCGCAGGTTGGCGTACCGGCGCAGTGGTGGGCAGACGTGGGGCGAGGCGAAGAGGTGGAACTGGATGCCCGTGTCGGGTGGGCAGTTGGAGTAGAGCGACACCAGCACGTCGACCATGCGGTCATCGGCGCCGCTCTGCGGCATGACCTCCAGGAGGAAGCCCATGCCGTCCTTGTTGACGAACAACTGCTCCTCGTCGAGGTAGGAGATGTAGGGCAGCCAGCTGGCGAACTGGTCGGCGGGCGATTCGTCCTTGTGCCCGAACGAGAACAGGCCTGGACTGGACTTGTCGCTGGACCCCGCCGGCGACGCATCGCCGAACAGGTTGAGGCGTAGGGACTCGAGCATGGAGGTGCCTTCACAGGTCATTGGTCGGCGGCGGGCGCGCGGTTCTGCAGTGCGCGCAGGGCTTGCGTGAGCGATGGCGCGTCTTCGGTCGGCGTGGTGGACGGGCCGTTGGGGCCAGCCGCCGCACCGGCCGACTTGGTGGCGGCCGGCGGCCGCGGCGCGCGGATCGGCACGAAGGGCTCGCGCTGCTGGCGCTGCACGTGGTCGACCAGCCAGCGGCCGTTGTCGACCTGGACATAGACGAGGCTCTCGCCGACGAGATCGCGATCGGCGTCCTCCCAGGCCTTGATCCAAAGCCGGAGAACGCGCGGCGCGGCGCGCAGCGGCGCGGCCACGTAGGCGGCGCCTTCGTCGCCCGTGGCCGGGCGCGTGGAGGCATTGAGCATCGTCGGCGCGGCACGAGGCGCGCTGCCCGCGGGAGCGGCCTGGGGAGACGTGTCCACGGGAGGCGCGGCGGAGCGGCGCTGCGCCGGCAGGTTGTTCTGCAGCGCGTTGTAGTAGGTGCCGGACACCGAGTCGCACCGGACGCCCTCGGGGGCCTTGCACGCGTACTTGGACTCGCCGTCCAGGCCGGTGATCGCGCAGCCCGGGAGCACGGCCGCGATGACGATCACGCCGCCGACCACGATGAGGAACGTGTTCATGGCGCCTTCTCCTGGGTGATGGCCTTGGAGGTCGCGACGGGTGAGCCAATGGCAGCCGCCGCGGCGATGCGGCGCTCGACCTCGGTCCCGGGGACGTAGCCGGTGGTCCGCGTGCCATCGGCGTAGAACATCGTGGGCGTGCCGTTGACGCCGAGTTGTCGCGCCAGTTGGAGGTTGCGGTCCAGCGCAGTCGGGCAGTCGGCCTGGCTGTTCAGGCCGCTGGTGTCGGCGTTGAGCATCACCGCTTGCCAGTTCTTCGCGGGATCGGTGGAGCAGAGGATCGCCTGCGGCAGTTGCCGGCCCTGGAAGGGCAGCAGGAACGTGTAGACCGTGACGTCCTGGAGCTTGGCCAGTTCCGGCTCGAGCCGCCGGCAGAACGAGCAGGAGGGGTCGCTGAAGGCGTAGAGCGTGCGCGCGCCGCTGCCGTGCACGACCTTCAGGGCGTCCTGCAGCGGCAGCTTCGCGATGTCGATCGGCCGGTCGGTGCTGTCGGCCGTATCGACGGCCGGGCGGGCAGCCTGTGCCCGCGCGAGCTTCGGTCCGGTGATGTCGGTGGCGGTCTTCGCGTCGAGCAGTCGACCCATGATGAAGTACCGAGGGTTCTTCGGCGACACGAAAGCCACGTTCGGCCCCATCCACACCTCGTAGATCCCGGGGACCTCGCTGGCCGCGACCGACGAGAAGGTGGTCGCCGGGTACGCGCGCTTGAGGGTGGCGAGCAGCCGGGCTTCGTCGGCCGACGGGCCGGCCACGGCGGACTGCACGGCCAGCGCCAGGATGGCGCCGGCCAGGAGGCGTTCATTCTTCATCGGTGGTCACCTTCAGGTAGCGCTCGGAGGGGTCCGTGCGGCCAGGCAGCGAGGTGGGGGCGTTGGACGCCGTGCTGGCCTCGGAGCCCTCGATGCGCACGCCCTTGGTCAGGACGACGTCGATCTCGCGGCCGGCATCGACTTCGATGATCGGAAAGGTCTGCTCGGCCAGCTTGATGTAGTACTGCGCCAGCCGGTCCAGGGCCTTGCCGACACCCGAGCCGATGCCGGCGCGGTAGGCGTCGGCGCCCGTGGCCGTCGCGACCGAACCCAGCGGCGAGGTGCTGTAGGTCGTGTTGGCTTGCGAGAAACCCTGGCCGATCCCGCTGACCACGCCGGCGAGCAGCGCGTTGGCCAGCATCTGGCCCTGTTTGGTGACCAGGCGGCCGCGCATGCCGACCTTGCCGTCCTCGCCGAAGACCGAGCCCTGGATCTTCACTTCCAGCGGATCGCCGTTGGGCCGAACGCAGGACAGGAGTTCGGTGCGCAGGTAGGCGCGCTCCGAGCTGATGTCGCCGTAGCCGGCAGCGATGACGAAGCACTCGCGGTACTCGGCCCGGTAGCGGTTGGGCAGGACCGAGTTGTCCGACAGCCGGATCAGCACCGGGTGCGGATTGCTCTGGGCCTGTCCGCCGGTGGGAGCGTCCAGGCCGCCGAGAAGTTGGCCCTTGGTGAAGCTGATGGGCAGGAAGCTGTCGAGTGTCTCGCGCCTCTTGCCGCCGCCCTCGGCAGCGTCGCTGGCGCGCACTGGCGCGGTCAGCGTGACCCGCGTGAGCTGAGGCTGCGCCGGCGCTGCCGCGACGTCGATGCCACTGGGTGACGCGCTGTTGGGCAGGCCGGGCGGCATCGCGCCACGCTGGAAAGCCACGGGCGGCGGCGGCGCGGGCGGCAAGGCGGCCGGTGCGCGAGGCAGCGTCGACTCGGGCGGATTGCCAAGGGGCGGATTGGCGGGGCCAGCCGCCATCCCCGGCGCAGAAGCCGCGCGTGCCGCATCCAGGGGGCGCGACTTGAGCCGCTCCTCCATCTCTGCGAGACGGCGAAGCAGTTCCTGCTGCTTGTCATTGAGGTCGCGGTTGACCCTGCGCTGCTCGTCGCGTTCGGCCTTGTAGCTCTCGAGTTCCTTGCCGGCCTTGCCGATCCAGACCTCGGAGTCCTTCACCTGCGAACCCGGCGCCATCAGATCGACGTTGGTTGGACGGACGTCGCTCTTGGCCGCAGCGGCCGCGGCGCGCTGAGCGCTGTCGCCCGACCCTGCGGAGAACACCGCCCACAGCAGGCCCACCCCGCAACCGGAGATCAGGGCGGCCATCGTCCATTGGCGCGCGCGCGGCGACATGCGCTCGGCAACGCCCGCCCAGCGCTCGCGAAGGTTGTCGGCGAAGCTGGGCATGGTCAGTTCCCCTGGCGGATGACGTAGACGGACGTGCTCTCGCCGGGGCGCAGGTTGTGATTCTCGATCGAGACGGCCAGCACGCCGCCGCGCTCGCGATCGAACTCCTGTTCGGCGAGGACCATGTCCTGGATCGAAACGTTGGTGAGCACGTAGCGCTCGCCGACCAGGCCGCGTCCCTCGTACAGGCGCACCAGGGCGAACTTCGCCTCCTGCCAGAGCTGGATCGGGCGGTTCACCTCGTCGACCCGGATGTCCGTCGGTGGCCGGTCCGCGGCCATGGCCACCAACATGCCCTTCAAGGCGCGCACGTGCTGCGGCGTGCGGGCGGAAGCCGTTGTGCCGCCGGGCTCAGCGCGGGACAGTCGGGCGGTCTTGTCGCGGATGACGATCGTGTCGGCCGGCGTGTCGGACCGCCGCAGCAGCAGCGTGTAGGTCGCGTGCTGCGTCGACACGAAGAGGTTGACCGGCTTGCCCGGGCCGCCCACCGGGCGCACGTAGATCTCGCCCTTGTCGACGTCGCACTCGAGAACGATCTCGCCCGCGGGATTCACCATGCCCGTCGCGGGCGCCGGCGACGCACCGGGTTGCGGCGGCACGGCGGCCGTGATCGCGGCGCCGCAGTTGGTCGAGTAGATGTTGCCGAAGACGTTCGTGATCGGCGCGCCGTCGACGCGGATGCGGGTGGCCTCCTTGATCGACAGGACGGCATCGACGGAGACCCCGTCGCTGCCCTCGACGACCTGCAGCGCGAGCGCGGGCGACGCGCTAGCGAGCAGGAGCGCCGTTGGGATCAGCAGCGCCGACGCGAACTTGCTGGCCAGCTTGCGCATACGGGATCTCCTTGAACGACTGGATGTGGACGCGCCCGCCGACGTACTGGAACTGCGCCAGGTACGAACGCGTTTCGGGATCGGTGACGTCGGCGCCGTTGATCTGCCGACGAAGGCGGCCGGTGACGACCACGGACTGCTTCGCCTCGTCGGCAGCGAGTTGCTGCACCAGGAAGAAGGTCGCGGCGTTGTTGCTGCGCAGCCGCTCGGCCTCGATGTCCATCTTGGTCTTCATGGCCGCGTGCTGATCCGGCGCGACCCAGTTCAGCAGCACGTTCTTCTTCCAGTCGACAGTCGTCGGCGTGACGTCCAGGACCAGCCAGGCGACGTAGCTGGCCATCTCCTCGAGGTACTCGCGGCTGGCCTTCTCCTTGGTGACCCAGAAGGTCCGGTCGATGTTGGGCGGCACGATGACCGTCCGGTCCGAGCCGACGATGCTGACGATCACCACGAGGCACAGGAGCACGCTGAGCGACAGCGCACCCACGATGGCGCTGAGGACTCGATTGGCCCGGCGTTGCGCGCGCAGGTCGTTCTGGTGCTGGGCAAAGTCCATGGCGTGGTCCTGCGGGGTTCAGCCGACCATGCGTCGGATGTGCGACGGCGGGGTCGCGCGCATGGCCGTGGCGGGGTTGGTGGGCAAGGCCCAGTACGCCCAATGCATCGCGAAGGCCGGGTGCTTGTCGGCCTTGGTGCGAGAGATCCACCGGCTGAGGAAGAAGCCGGCGCCGGCGCAGAGCACGAAGCCCCACTTGGTGCCGGACATCCAGCCGAGGAACAGAAAGAAGACGAAGGGGAAGGCGACGTCGGCATCCCAGAAGCCGAGCTTCCACTGGTCATCCAGGCGTCGAGGGATGTAGGTGTCCGACTGCATGGCGCTTCCCCCTTTCTCCGTCGTGCTGCCGACCGGCTCAGATGACCGCACCCAGGATTGCGCCGGCGATGGTCAGCCCGACCGCGCCGAAGATCGCCATGCCCAGGTAGAACAGGACGGGCCCGAAGTTGCGCAGGGCGGCCAGGCTGATGAAGGCGACCACGAAGCCGACGAAGCCGACGAGCGCCTTGACGCCCGGCGCCAAGGCGGCCAGCTGCGCCAACGCGGCCGCGAGCGGACCGGCGATGCCGGTGAATGCCACCAGGTCCAGCGCGTGGCTGGGAGCCACGGCCATCAGGCCGGTGACGAAGGTGAGGAACAAGCCGATGCCCAGCATCACCTTGCGCGAAGGGAGGGCCAGGGTCGGTGCGACGGTTGCATGCATTGCGTTCTCCAAGAGAAGGTGGTGAGTTCAGGGAGTCGGGCGGACGCTGCCGAAGGAGGCAATGGCCCGTTGCACGATTCGCTCGGCGCCGAGCTCGAGTGCCAGCTCGACGCACGCGTCGGCGAGATAGCTGAGGTCGATGACCGGATCCCTCGTGGATTTCTGGATGCGCCGCAGCTCGGCAAAGCTCTCGCTCCGGACGATGGTTGCCTTCCATCCAGGGCGGGGCTTGCGCCGTTGCTGCGGGGATGCGGCCGACGAGGCGTCCGCGGCCGGGTTAACGGCTGCGAGCGCAGGGTCGGCGGGAGGGGTGCGCGCGGGTCGTGCGACGGGTCGATCCATCACATCACTCCCATGCTCGTGAAGACGACTTCGACCCGGCGGTTTCGGCTGCGGCCGCTCTCGTCGTCGTTGGACGCGACGAAGCAGCACCTGCCCTTTGCGTCGATGGCAATCACGTTCGGCAGGTCGGGCACGGCGTCGCGGATGAAGTTGCGCACCGCAAGGGCACGGGCCAGCGCGAGTTGTTGGTTGACCTCGTCGGGACCGACGCTGTCCGTGCGACCGGAGATGACGATGCGGTCGGACTCGCGCGCCAGGCGCAGCGATCGGCGAAGCGTTTGCCGAGACTCCGCCGTGAGGGCAGCGGACCCGAACGGGAAGGTGAGCAGGATGTGCGTGTCCGACGGGTCGGCCCGTGGCGCGCTCGCCGGCGCCGCCGCCGCGCGTGGTGGGGCCAACGGCGACGGCTCGACCGCTGCGCCGACAGCCACTCGACGGCTGGACAGGTCAGTGGCCGTGGCAGCAACCGGCAGTGCTGCGGGACCGGGCAGGGTCTTGGGCGTGAGCGCGGGGCAGGCTGGCTCCGCGCACGCGGCGAAGTAGGCGTTCTGGCCAAAGCTCAGCTGCACGATGCGAAGCGGCGCAGGTCGCGCCGGCGCTGTCGCTGCCTGTTCCTGTGCCTCTTGCGCGCGGGGCGGGAAGGAGCACGACGCGGTGGCGGCCACGAGCGCGACGGCGAAGCCGCACGCCACCGCGATTCGGGTGAGGCGCAGGTTCATGGAGTGACCCTCGCAGAGAGAATGAGCGGCGCCTGGGCGGCCGCCGCGACTGGCGCACTGGCAGATCGCGGTGAGGCAGGGGGCTGCGCGCGATGACCGGCAACTTGACCCGGCAGGCGCCGGTACACCCGCCAGGCGTACGTCGATCGCGCTGCGCGGCAGGCGTTGTCCTTGAGCTGGGTGCAGGCGGCGTTGTAGGCACCGACTGAGTCCCAATTCACGCCCAGGCGCGAGAACTGTTCGGCCAGCAGCCAGGCGCCGACCATGATGTTGGTGCAGGGCTCGTAGAGGTCCCGCTCGCTGATGCCGAAGCGCGCCAGGGTGGGCAGGTGCGAGCTGTTGATCTGCATGAGCCCGATGTCGTAGCTCTTCGTGCGCGCGCGGTGCGTCAGGTTCACGGCAGCCGGGTTGAGGTCCGACTCGGCCCGGGCCACGGCGTAGAGCAATTGCGGCGCGACGCCGTAGCGGGCCCCGGCGTCCTCCCAACAGGCATGCCCGACGCCCTGGACGAGGAGGGCCATCAGGCCTACCGCGAGTTCAAGCGTGTGGGAGCGCCGCATGGTTCAGCCCCGCTGATCCGCATCTGCCGCGGCGCGGGCCGCACAGTTGAGGCGCGCCTGGGTCAGGACCCGCCTAACGGGGTCGTGCTCCGCACGCACAACCGCAACGCAGCCCGTCGCGATCGCGTCGAGCTCGAACTTGGGATTCGGGTGCGAGTTCCAGGCCGCCCGGTGCTCCCGAAGCAGTTCATCGAACTGGCGGCGCCAGACGTGGCACGAGCGGCGCGGAGCCTTGGGATCGCGGGCGCCGAGTTCGGTCCCGAGAAACAGCTGGAGTCGGGCCAGACTTTCGGTGCGGGAAAGGACCAGCTCGATGCAGGCGGAGAGCAGGTCGGGGAAGCGGAAGGTCGGTGACTGGTTGGCGTGACTCGTGTAGACGCTGTGCAGCCAGTCGTGCTCGTGCATCCATACACGCGTCATCACGATGGCCGGAGGCTGTGCGGCGACAAGGGTGTGCGGCATCGATAAACCTCGTTGATGAGCGACTTCGGTGTGCATGTGCAGGACCCTGATGAGGTCCACGACGTGCGAAACCTCTGGTCGACAGCGTAGGAAGCAAATCGATGTCGCTCAACTCGAAACGCGGCACCAAGTCCCCCGACTTTTCGACCGTCGATTCCGCCTCTCGCCACCCAATGTGCGCAAACGAAGCGGCCCGCACGAGGGCGGGCCGCTGTGTTCGGATCGCTGTGCGCGATTCAGCGAATCAGGTGGTAATTCGCGATCGCGCGGCTCAGCATGAAGAGCATGAGCAGCAGCGCGCCGATCGTGTACAGCGGACTCACGGTGAACGGCAGAAACAGGGCAACGAGCACGAGCGAGAGCAAGGCGATCCCCGTCGTGGCGCTCAAGGTATAGAGCTCGGCGCTGTGGTCCGCGAACTCGCGGGCCCGAACGCTGCGCACCGCGAAACCATCGATGGCGCACACGCCCATGAACACCAGCAGCAGCGGCAGCACGTGCAGCAGTGTTGCGGCGCGCAGCGTGGCCAGTGTGAAGAGGGCGTCGACGGATTTGAAGTAGGGCGATGCGAACAGGCGCGTGCTCATCTGTCCGAATTCGGTGGCCATGGCTGTGTTGATTCCGGGGCCGGCTACCTGCACCGTTTCGGGTGGCGGAGAAGAGACGTTCACGCCATTCGCCTGGAATGACAACATGCGCTCGAGGATCCGGTCTGCGGCCGCACTGCCCCAGAGCGTCGTGTTGAGTTCATGCTCGGCCCTGACGGTCTGCATCAGGCGATCCGGCGGTACCGCCGAAGGGATGTAGAGCACCAGTGCGAGCACGCAGCCCAGGGCCGCGATCCAGACGATGCGGATCATGGCCGCGCCCCTGTGTTGCGCGCAGCGGCGCGGTCGAAGTCGGGGTTCAGGATCGGGAAGCGGCCTTTGATGAGCCGGCCGCCCGACACCTGGGCGAAGTACTGCAGGTTGGGCAGCTTGCCCAGCATGTCGGCTGGGATGCGCTCTTCCATCGCGTCGGTGATCTGGACCGATCGACCGCTGCTCCAGTCACCGAGGTGCGTGTCGGCACCGAGGTTGCGGCCCACGCGCATGGTGTGGATGCCGGTCTTGCCGAAGGTCTCGACCACGAAGTCCTGTGTCGGCCGATCCTTCGTGCGCAGGGCGAAGAGGTTGTTGAGGTTGCCCAGCGCCATGCGGGCAGCATCCTCCGAGCCCAGGCGGTTGGCCAGGTCGGCCAGCGTCTGCATCGCGCAGATCGAGTGGATGCCGCCTTCGGCACCCTTGTTCAGGATCTCGATCAGGGGCTTGTTGATGACGTTGGAGACCTCGTCGACCACCAGCGTGATGCGGCCCTGGATGTCCAGGTTGTAGCGCATGCCGGCCCGCGCAGCCATGTCCGCCAGGGCCAGGGCGCCGATTGCGGACGCCACGGACGGATCGGGCAGCGAATCCAGGCACATGTACAGCACATGGCGGCCGCGCTCGATCTTCTCGAAGTTCAAGATCGGCCGCGTGTCCTCGAGGTCGAAGGGGTCCGGGGACAGGCTCTTTCCGAGGTCGCCCGAGGTGAGCATGGACAGGATGGGCAGCAGGCTGGCCGTGATCTTTTGGTAGTGCTCGCGGTTGTGGCGGAACACGCGGATTTGGTCGTCGATCACGCGCTCGTGCTGGTTCTGCGGGACCTGCTGCTCGTAGTAGGTGACGTAGGCGATCAACTGCGTGCTGGTGACCTCGGAGGGCCGTCGGATCTGCCCGCGGCTCGCCTCCTGCAGCAGCTTTCGCATCTCGACCGAGTCGCGCCAGCCCCGCGGCAGGATGCGATCGAAGAAGTGCGTGAGGGAGGCCTCCAGCACGGGCTCCACGCCGCCGGCGACGTACTTGATTAGCTTGACCAGGTTGGGCCGGTCTTCCAGGCTGACCAACCCCTGAACCACGACGTTGACGGCGTCCCACCCAAAGGCGCTGAAGGTCCCGTCCTTGTCGGCCGGCATGATCGATTGAAGGCGGCTCGCGATCTCGGTGGGCTTCTGCCAGTTGAAGGTGAAGTCGAGGCGAACACCGACTTCCGGGAAGGCCGGGTGGAACTCGAGGAAGGTGTCGGGCTGGCGGTAGTCCTCGCACGCGCGCTGAACGACGCGCTTGAGGCGGCGGCTGTTCTTGGGGTCGATGAACACGACGACGTCGCCGCGCTTGATGGCCTGGGTCAGTAGCGTGGCCAGTGCGACGCCCTTGCCGGCCTGTGTGGTGCCCACCAGCAAGGTGCCACCTTCGAAGTTTTGCAGCGGCCGGTACAGCGGCTGTTCCTTGGGCTCCACGCCGTGGATGAAGGGCATACCGATTTCCGCATCGGGCTGCGGATCGACGGTGTAGCCCAGCAGCGAGAGCAGCGAGGGCGGCAGCGTGTACTCCTTGTAGTCGATCTTGGCCAGCTCGTAGAGGCGCTGGGAGTGCAGCGGCTGCCACTCGAAGCCGAAGCCGAGAAACACCCTGCCCGGATCGGGCGTGAGTTGGCCGAGGCGTCGTGTGGTGATGACCTGCATCGCCCGTCCGGACAGCGAGGCCCGCACCGTCAGGACCCGCGTTGCCTGACGGGCGCGCACGATCATCATCAGCATCGCGAAGGCCGAAAGCGTGAGCGCGAACGGTGTGAACAGCGCCCGTGAGCCAGTGATGTAGACGAAGTACAGAAGGCCGAGCAGCCAGGCCGCGGCAGCCCAGGCCTCGTAGGCGGGCCGCCACGGCATCTCATAGGGCCGGACAAGCATGGCGTCACCTCAGGTGGGTGTGTGGAAGTCGGTCGGGTTGAGGCCTTCGATGTGAGCTGGCTTCACGATCACGCCCGCCTGCTCCTGGCCGCCGATGTCGTGCTGGTAGGTCCTGGGCCGACGGTCCTTGGTGCCGACGAGCATGTCCACGTCGACCAGGGCGCGCAGGGCAACGCTCACGTCGATGCTGTTGGCCTTGAAGTGCGACAGCGGCACGAAGACGCCCGAAGCGACGGTGACCGCGATCGCCGTCCTCGCGTCGGCGTTCATCGTCGCGATCGCGTCCTGCAGCGCCTGGCGGACCTGGGGGACCAGGCGCAGCGGTGCCTTCAGGGCGAACCGCCGCGACCGCGCGACCGACGCGGGTTGTGCTGGGATGGGCTCCGGCGGGGCGGCCGCCTCGCTCGGCGGCGCGGGCGACGGCTCGAAGTCGAGTGCGCCTTGCGCGTCCGGTAGCGGCATGGGTGGTTCAGCCTGCCCGGCGACGTCCTCAGGCGCCGGCCGTGGCGTCGCCAACGCGGGGGTCGTTGGCGGCGGGACAGCCGCGATGTTGGCGTTCGTGGCGCCCGCGGTGCGGGAGGGGGCAGTGGCCACGCGCGCAATCAACGGCTGTGCGAGGGCATCGACAGGCCTCGTCTGCCCCGCCAGGAGGATGTCGGGCGACACCAGGCGGATCGCTTCGAGCGGCGCCGAACTCCCGGGGGGCAGGATGCTCCAGCACGCCTGACCTTCAGGCGGTGCGATGAGCACCCCGGCGGCGGTGAGGATCTCGACGATCGTCTCCGGCGCCTTGGGGATGCCCCGAAGCTCGTCGTCTTCGAGCACCTTGCGGATCTCGGCGGCAGCGTTGGGCCAGACGATGAAGAGCCCCTCAGCGCCGAGCCAGACCCGCGAGCGCTCGGTGTTGGGCGACCAGGCTGGATGTGCCGCAACGAGGTGGCGCATCGCATCCAGCAGGTAGCGCTCGATGTGCGCGCCAAGGATCGGCCTGCCGTATCGATGCGCACTGGCCGCGAGGTCGCGGTCGATGACGAGCGCTGCCGACCGCTTGACGAGTTCGATCAGGATGCTCTGCTCGTGCAGCAGCGGAATGCCGGTCATCGAGGCGAGCATCTGCGGCACCACGACGTGGTTGGCTTCGGCGAGATGCTGCATCGCTTCCGGCGACACGATGTGAGGGAGTGCGAACAGGCCCAGGCCACGGCTATCCGGCGCATTGGCGATCCAGCGCACGAAGAAGCGACGCGCCTTGCGGCGTTCGAGCCAAACCGTCAGGGGCACCAGGTAGGCGGGCCATTCGTTGCCCTGCTCATCGGTGACCGTGGCATGGCTGAGCGTGCGGTGCAATTCGCTGCACAGCCCGGCGAGGAAGGTCGCCTGTCGCCAGCGCGGCTCGAGTTCCTTTCGCACGGTGATGGTGGCCCGGCCGGAGACGATGTGCGCGTCGGTACCTTGCAGGGCGAAGAAGGCCACCTCCAGGCCAAGCCGAAAGAGCCCGCCTGCGGAGCAGAAGAAGTTGTCGGCTGTCGCGGGCAGCAGGTTGACGTAGGAGGCGTAGCGCCGGATGGGCGCGACGATGTCGCGTTCGAAGGTCTCGGCGTCGCATCCGTAGCAGTACTTGAAGCGCTGGAGGAATTCGGCTTCGGACGCGATCAACTCATCGACTGTCGAGGCGCCGATGCCGGGGTCCAAGGAGGGATGCCCCGCGCTTGCGATCGGCGCATCGAGACCGCCGGGTTCGGTCCGCGGTGAGGGGTCGCCGCGAAGCCGCTGGCGGCTTTGAAAGAGATCGAGCAGGCCCATGGTCCACGCCACGTCATGTGTTGCGGCGATCATCCGGCGGGAGGTGCGGGCGCTTCAACTCGAAAGGCCGGTCGTACTCCCCCCGGAAACACGCCGTCGGTCGGCGCCTCGCGCGGATCGGGTCCTCAGGTCACGCGGCCATTGCAGGTAGCAGGGTCCGGTGTCGCCGGATGAGCAAGCAGAAGGGACAGCCGACCGGGTGCGGCTCGGCCTTGCTCACCAGGTAGTGCGAGCCACAGGATGCGCATTGCAGGAGTTCGAGCTGTTGCGCCGACACGCCCCAGATGGCGTCGAGCAACGCGGCGACTTCGAAGCAGCGGTCGAAGGTCACGGGCTTCGGATAGTCACGGCAGGCGCGGCGTGTGGTCTCAAAGGCCGAGCACATGGCTTCGGTGGGCGTGACGTCCAGTCGAACGAGCCGCCTGAAGTGGAACGCGAAGACCGCGTATTGCACACGGTGGGTGACCTCTGTCTTCGCAGACCAGGCGGCCAGCGGCATAGGTCGGGTGATGTAGGCGCTCGTGACGGTGGGCCGCCCACGCGGAGCGCGGAACAGTTTCGTGCGCGGCTCTTCCGCCAGCACCGCACAGATCCTGTCGCCAGCGCCCAACTGGTGCAGCCGGTCCAGCAGGCGAACGTGTGCGATGTCCAGGTCCAGTTGCCAGGGCGGGTCCTGCCTGGGCCGGTGCGGCTTCGATGGCGCAACTGCCAGCACAGGCGGGGGCGGCCTGCGGACACGAGCACGCGACTTCAGCCGCCAATCGGTTCGACAGACCGGGCAACTGTCGCGCTGGAGCATCCCATGGGGTGCGAGGTAGGGGCTGCGACAGTTCAGGCACTCGACGAACGAGAGCCCGCATTTCGTCGCCGCCCAGATGCCGTCGAGCCTGGAGATCAGGAAGAAGGCCTGGTCGAACCCAAGAATGGACTCGGGCTGCGTGGCGCGGTGGTGCCGGAACGCGGCAATCAGCGCGTCCGCCGGCAGGAAGCCTTCACTGGTCAGCCGGCGGTAATGGGTCGCGAGGAAACAGGCCTCGGCCTGCAGGCGCCTGGTGGTCTTGAAGAAGAAGTCCTCCGAATACTGCGGTCGGCCGATCGGCGCCGGATATCGCTCGCAATAGACGGCTCGTTCGATGTACCCCGGCGTGAGACCGGTGAGGTGGGCGATGGTGCGCAGGCGCGCGCCCAGCATCACGCACTGGCGCGCCGTCTCCAGCGCACGCAGGCTGTACGACGAAAACGGGCTGCCCACGCGTCACCGCTGTGACGCACTCAGGCGTCGGCGACTCGGGTGGCCCGCGCGGTGGCTGAACGAGCCGAGGCGATGGCCGGGGCGATCGCAGGGGGGAGCGCGAGCAGCGAGGAGAGGTCGCTTCGAGGCAGGAAGAGGGCCTGGTCGCCAATGCCGCAGACGAAACTGAGTAACTCGTCCGGCGCGCGGCTCACGATGGCGGCGAAATCTTGTCGCGCGAGCCCGAAGCTGCAGACGGCGTCGCCCATGTCGCGCATTGCGGCATCGCGCATCAGCAGAAGAAGGTTCAGGTTCGCTCGCTGAACCTGCGAGAGCGAAGTTGCATGGTCCATGGTTACGTCCCGGTCTGCCTTGTGGCTGGTCGACGCGGGACGGCATGCGGACCCGGCGTCAAGTCGAGGCGGCGGTGCCGCGGCGACTTAGGCGAAAGATTACCGATTCTTGGCGCGTGGTGTCAACGCATATTAGCGTTACATGTACTTTCTGAACAGACTAGACGGCACTGGAAGTAAATTAGTTAGTGCGTATTGCGTCAGTATCATTTTGTGAGTGCGCGCAATTCGCCAAATGGATCGCCCGTCAGTGGTCGGCCGGGAACCGCCGCAAGCCGGTGCGGGCCACTCGTCCCCAGCGTCTGACGAATGCCACAGTTGCAGCGCCCTCAGGCGGCCGGCGCTTCGGGGGTGAACCCCACCTGCAGGGCATTGAAGATCGTCAGCGGCCGTGTGGGCTTCTCGTAGAGCAAGGCACGGTAGGAGGCGCCGACCATGGCGAGTTCCTCCTCGCTGGCAATGCCCGTCGCAATCTGCCCGGTGAGGATGACCACCGGCCCCGACGGAACGCGGGCGCGAATCTTCGAGAGCAGGTCCTTGGCGGTGGTGTCCCCCAGCAGCCAGTCCACGACGAAGCCCTCGAAGGGCTCGGACTCCATCGCGGCCAGCAAATCGCCGGCGCAGTTGAACGGCTGCGCGTCCATCCCCTTGGCACCGAGGAAGTCGACGATCGACTGGGCCGAGTCGCTGTCGTCATCGAGAACGGCGACCCGCCTGGGCGGCGAGCGCTCGAACAGCAGTCGTGCGAGTTCGTAGCTGGGGCTGTCGGCGACCTCGGACGCCGACGCGACGGTCCATTGATCGGTGGTCTCGTCGTGCATCGCGACCATCGGCCCGATGCGTCCTGCAAGGGGCTCGCCGACGGGCCAGATCGTGCACGGCAGGGCGGCGCCGGCGAAGGGCAGCGTGGCCGGGATGCCGGGTACATCGGCCAGGGCCGCCATGATCGGGATCAGCGGTTCGTGGAAGTGACCGGCGAGTTTCCTGATCTCCTCGATGGACCAGGGGGCCTCGCCCAGCATGCGCCGGCGCACCTGCGTGTACGACATGCCAAGAGCGGCTTCGAGAGCGCGAAACCGCTGGCGCTCGGGCACTCCGTGCCGGTCCAACATCGTCTCGATGAAGGCAGCGAGGGCTCGGTGCCGATCTTCTTCTGGGTGTTCGGCTGCCATACCTAGCCCAACAGGATGAGCGGAAAACTTGCGTGCGGAGTCATCATTCATCGCCGCCAAGTGCAAACGAAGGCCAAACAAATTGGCATTCGCCGATCCTTGTTCTTGTCCCTCCCCGCAACCGTCGGATGCTACTGGATTTCGCGGGGGTCGTCGCCTATGGCGAGCACGGGACACGGAGCGATGCTGTGGGTGGTCGGCATGCCGACGAACCTACCCCGAACCCGGAAGCTTATGTCCCTGCGCGCGGTTGTGCACGGGGGAAAGTCGCAAGCAGGCGAAAAAAAGGGCGCCGCGGTTGCGGCGCCCCTTCAGGGTGATGACGACCGCCCAGGGTCGTTCGATTCAGCTCAGGCGGCTTCGGCCAGTTCGCTCCACTCCTTCGCGCCCTGCTCGAGCATGCGGCCGCCGATGGCCTCCAACTCGGTCGAGCGGTCGTACAGGTCGAGTTCCTGCGCGTAGCCGGTGACGGCATTGACCAGGCCGAAGCCGGTCAGGTCACCGTCCTTGATGAGGGCGCGCAGCACCCCGACCTTCTCGTGCTCCTGCAGCAGGTACTTCACCGCCAGGCGCTCGACGCTCTTGACCGGGTCGCCCACCAGCTTGATGCCCATCGTCTTGCGCATGCGCTCGGCGATCAACGAGAAGGTGGCCTGCGACACCGCCGCTTGCACGGTGTCGCGGACCTTCAAGAAGAACGCGGCATCGTCGGCGGCGAGCGTGTCGTCCTTGAAGATGGTGACCTCGTCGGGCGAGGTCTCGCTCATGCGCCCGATGTGGGTCTTGCGCATGGACTGGTCTGCCGCGATGAGGCCATTGCGGCACAGCAGCCGGAAGATCAGCGGGCTCACCGAGAGCGAGCCCTGGCCGGTCTCGGAGTTGCTGATGACCACGCCAGCGTGCACCACGTCACCCGGAGCCAGTTCGAACTGGACGCGGGAGGTCACGACCTTCAGGTACATGCGGCTGTCGGTGACCTCGCAGGATTCGACGCGGGCGCCGGGCAGTTCACGCAGCATCGGGTAGACGTGCGCCAGCAGGTCGTAGTTGTCCAGCCGGCGGTAGCGGTCCGACAGGAACGCTCTCGCGTTGCCGTCGAGCGTGCGCACCATGCGCTGCTCGGGCTGCGCGTGGAGCCACGTGTCGATGTTGCGATCCAGCAGCGCGGGCTGGTCAGTGCGCATGCGCTCGAAGTAGGCGAACGGGATCTTCAGGCGGTCGGCGAGCTGCCGGCGGCAGTTCTCGGTCGTCCTGAAGGTGCGCACGCCGTCGTGCGTTTCGATGTTGAGGACCGAGGTGCCGTTCTCGCTGGTGATGTGGTGCAACAGCGGGGTCGGAACGATCATGTCCTGCTTCGTCGCGAGCTGCCGCTCGAGTTCGGTGGCGAGGTCGACGAGGGAACGTCCGTACTTCATGGAGATCTCCAAATGAAATACGGGGACGGCTCTACCCCTGCAGCGGGGAAGCGCGTCCCCGCGGGGGTGTGGGCTCAGCGTGGCTGAGCGGCGATGCGGCACGAACGGTGACCGTCGTGCACTGGGATTGAAGGGCTACCTTCGCTGGAGTTCAGCGTGGCCTGGCAGCTGCCACTTGGGAAACCTCTGTCGCTATGCCCGCACGGGGCACACGGAAAGAGGGGGTGGCATTGCTGCCACCCCTGAAAGCCTACGCCGCGCGCTTGTCCTTGGCAAGCGAGGCGAGCCAGATGTCGGCCCAGTCCGTGCCGGCTTGGCGGGGCACGAACACTTCGACCGCGCGATGGATGCCGGCCTTCTTCGCTTCGCGCACGAGGCGCTGGGCGAGGATGTAGGCCGAGGCCTGGCCAGCGAACTCGGCGTCCGCGTCGTTGTCCGCGTAGATGCACACCCGCCGCACCTGCTCGGGGATCCAGATCCTCTCGAGGTTGCCGCAGTTGATGGCCGCCCAGGTCGGCTTGCCGGTGCGCAGGCGCACCGCCAGCGCGGTCTCGATCCCTTCGGTGAGCGCCAGTTCGTCCGTGGCCTCGTCGAGTCGCACCGCCGCGCCGTTGATGCCGGCGGACAGCAGCTTCTTGGACTGGTCGCCGAGTGCCTTGCGGCCCTCCTTGAGGTACGTCCGGTGCAGGGTGACGGCGTGGCCGTCCGGCCCCTGCACACAGGCGACCATCGCGGCGTAGCTGGCGATCAGCTTCGAGCGCTTCTGCCCGGGTTGCTTCTCGTAGTAGCCCAGGGCCGGATGAAACCGCAGCGTCCTGGGGTAGGCGCCCTGGTCGATGCCGCGGCCGCGCAGGTAGCGGTCGACTTCGTCGCCGATGGTGACCGGCTTGGCCTCGGTCCAGGTCTGGTGGCACAGCCGCTTCATCCGCTCGAGCGACGGGCCGGCCAGGCCGGGCAATGACGCCGGCCGCACCGATCCCACCAGCGACTCGATGTCGTCGAGCAGCTCACTGAACCGCCCGCCGCGTACCGCGTGGGCGAGCTTCAGTCCGCCACCGGCACCGCACGAGCGGCAGTGGTAGTTGCCTTCGCCGAACTTGTCGGTGTACTGGAAGCGGTCGGTGCCGCCGCAGCCGTCGATCGGGCAGGGCAGGTTCTTGCCTTTGAGGATGTCTTCGTCGACGCCGAGCGACCGCAGGATGCCCGTCCAATGCCCGTGCGCGCGGGACTTCACGTCGCTCACGCGCGCTTCAAAGTCATGGTTCATGGTCTTGTCCAATGGATTGAGGCTGGGTGACCGGAGCCCCGCCACGAGGGCGGAACTCCGTGCACTCCCCAGGTCCTCGATGGAAGATTCAGCCGCAGCTGCCGACGTGGTTGCACTCGGTGCAGCGTTCGCAGCCATCCATGCGTCGCAGCGCGCGCGCCCCGCACTCCGGGCACTGGCGGCCGCGGGTCACGAAGCTCGTGGTCGCAGGCTGCGTGTCGTGCCGGTCGATAGGGACCGAGTGATCGTCTCCGCCCAACTGCAGTTCGAGCTGGCGAGACAGCCTTGCGGACATCTCGAGTACAGGCACCTGATGGCCGTCGGCATCCAGGAACCCGCGCTTGGCCAGCATCTGCTGCAGCCAGTAGCCGATCGCGGCGACCTCGGAGTCATGCCAGCGCCGCGCGGTGTGGCCATCGCCACGCAGGACGACGCCACATTGCACGGGCCCCTTGTCCCAGACCACCTCGCGCATGTTCTGCAGTGCCTTCTCGATCGACCCGCCTGAGCGGCCGACCATCGAGAGCATCCGCATGTTCGACGCGATCCATTGCTGGCCCTCGTCGCGCTGCCCGGCCGGCATGAAGAACTCGACCGGCCGTTCGATGACGACCTGGCGGCCGTCGACGATTCCCGCCACGCGCATGAAGTTGATGGTCAGGTAGACCGACTTCTTGCCTTCGCTCGTGCAGTACTCGACCTTCGAGGTGACCCCTTCGAGATCGCCCGGCGGCCGGCTGTCGAACTGCCGGCGCAGTGGGTCATCACCGTCCGATGTGGGCAACGTGGCCGCCGATGCGCTTTCGACGCTCAGCACCGCCCCGGTCACGGGGTTGGGCCGGAAGGTCGCCAGTCCCTTGATGCCGGCCTGCCAGGCCTGCAGGTACAGGTCCTTGAAGTCCGAGTAGGGATAGTCCGCCGGGACGTTGACCGTCTTGGAGATGGCGGTGTCGATGCAAGGCGCCACGGCGGCCACCATGGCCACGTGGTCGGTCGCGCTGAGCTCCAGCGCGGTGATGAACGCCGGTGTCAGCGTCGCCTGCTCGCCCTTCAGATGCCGATACAGCCGCCACGCATGATCCTCGATGGCGTACTCCTTCGTGCTGCCGTCCGGCATGCGCTTCTTGCGCTGGTAGCTCCAGCTGAAGGCGGGCTCGATGCCATTGCTGGCGTTGTCCGCGAAGGCCAGGCTGATCGTGCCCGTGGGCGCGATGGACAGCAGGTGCGAGTTGCGGATGCCGTGCTGCCGGATCTGCTCGCGCAGGTGCACAGGCAGACGCGAGGCGAAAGTGCCACGCGACAGGTAGCGCTCGGCATCGAACGCCGGGAAGGCCCCGCGCTCGCGCGCGAGTTCCACCGACGCCGCGTAGGCCGCGTCGCGCATCAACTCGGCGATGCGCCGGGCCTCCGAGCGCGCTTCGGGCGTGCCGTAGGCAAGGCCCAGCATCACGAGGGCATCGCCCAGGCCGGTGAAGCCCAGACCCACCCTGCGCTTGTCGATCGCCTGCCGCTGCTGTTGCGCAAGCGGCCACACCGTCGCGTCGAGCACGTTGTCCAGCATGCGCACCGCGACGCCGGCCACTTGCGTGAACCGTTGGTCGTCGAAGCGCGCCGCCGGCTCAAACGGATCGAGCACGAACCGGGTCAGGTCGATGGAGCCCAGGCAGCAGCAGCCATAGGCCGGCAGCGACTGCTCGCTACAGGGATTGCAGCTCTCGATCGTCTCGCAGTACGACAGGTTGTTGTCGCGGTTGATCGTGTCGATGAAGAGCACGCCGGGTTCGGCGTGGTCGTAGGTAGACCGCATGATCTGGTCCCACAGGTCGCGGGCCTTCACGGTGCGGTAGATCCAGGCGCGCTCGCTGCCTTCGCGCCGGCGCGCGCCAGTGGCCTTCTGTGCTTCGCCCGGCTCGGCTCGGTGAACCAGGTCCACCTCGCCATCGGCCAGGACGGCCTGCATGAACGCATCGGTCACGGCGATGGAGAGGTTGAAGTTCTTCAGCCCACCGTCGTCCTTGGCGTGGATGAACTCCTCGATGTCCGGGTGATCGCAGCGCAGGACGCCCATCTGGGCGCCACGCCGCGCGCCGGCGCTCTCCACGGTCTCGCACGAGCGGTCGAAGATCTGCATGTAGCTCACCGGGCCCGAAGCGTGGCTGCGTGTGCTGCCCACCCAAGCGCCGCGCGGGCGGATGCGCGAGAAGTCGTAGCCCACGCCGCCGCCGCGCCGCATGGTTTCGGCGGCTTCGGTCAGCGCGGTGTAGATGCCGGGATAGCCATCGTCGACTTGCGCGATGGAGTCGCCCACCGGCTGCACGAAGCAGTTGATGAGCGTGGCCGCGAGGGGCGTGCCTGCGGCGGACTGGATGCGACCGGCGGGCAGGAAGCCCTGCTGCAGGGCCCACAGGAAGGCCTCGCGGTGCTGGTCTCGACGTTCGGGCTCGACGTCGGCGAGCGCGTTGGCGACGCGCGCGTTGACGTCCTCGATCGACGTCTCGTTGTCCTTGCAGTACTTCTCGCGCAGGACATCGAGGCTGATCGCTTGCGGCTCCAGGGCCGCATCGGAGGGGACAAGGTCTCTGAGTTTCATGAGAACTCCTCGGGAACGGGGTACCCACGCGGCAAGGCGCTGCCAGGCTGCTCGCGGTGTTGCGAGGCAACCGGCAACGCTCGGATGCGCTTTGTGGGCGGGAGGGCGGCAGATGGCCTTTGCAGGCCGATCGGTGTGCCGCCCGACGGGGGATGGCCCGGACAAGACGGGGTCGGGTCCGGTGTGTGGCCACTGCTGGGCAGGGGCCGCGATTGAAGGGCTGACTTCGCGCCGGAGGGCGCCAGGCCTGTCAGCTGCCTGCTGGGGAAGCGATGCTTTCCGCAGGGTTGCACTCCCTCGGGAAAGAACCGCCAGCACCTCGCGCGACTTTCGACGACAGCGGGCCACCGGGGTCAGCCGCGCCGCCCGGGGGGCGATGCGACTGACCACGGTGGTGCTCAGGATCTTCAGCGTCCGCGCCGTGGTGGCACGAACTGCGGGTCCTTGATGCGCCAGGTCGGCGAGACCGCGTAGCCGGTCGGCGTGCGCCGGCCGGTGTCCTCGAAGAGGCCGGTGGCGAGCAGGGGCTCGATCAGCGGCTCGTTCTCGGACCACGACTTCACGCAGAACTCGTCGTCGGCCAGCGTGACACCCGAAGGCGCCAGGTTGCAGCTCAGCATGGCCAGCGGCCCCGGCATCTCGTCGTCGGCCGTGTAGAGCTCGACGAACAGGGCGCCGCCGACGGGATAGCGGCCCACGTGGATGCTGGCCAGGCCGTAGGGGGTCTGTGCGGAGCCGATGGAGGGAAGGTTCATCGACATGATGGTGTTCTCCTTGAATGGACCGACCTGCCAAGGCCGGTCGTTCGAGTTGCGCTACTGCGGCAACGGCTCCGTGTAGAGCAGGCCGCACGCCATGGCGCTTCCAATGGGGTGGCCGGCCAGCTCGCGTGCCGTGGCCAGGACTTCGTGCGGCATGGCGCCGTCGAGCCGGGCGATCTGGAATCCAGCGACGTCGGCATGCACCTGGTAGGCGGGCCGATCGGCGCCGGCGACCACGAACGTGCGGCCGGGCGCGCCGGTGAGGACTTCGCTTTCCTTCACGAGATGCTCGAACTCGTCGAGCGACCGCACTGGCAGCAGGCGCTGCATGGGCAGCGCGCGGATGGACAGGTTGAGGTGGTTCACGGGGTCTCCAGTTCGTCGGTGACGACGCACGTCAGACGGCGGCTTGTTGCGGCGTGGCTGCCTGCCGCCCCATGTGAGGTCGGCGAGTACGCCGTGAGGACGGGCGCGGGGGTCCGACGTAGGGAGCCCGGCCCGGCTTCCTCCACGACACACAGCAGGTGCAGCGACTGCGCGGCCGGGTCGCCCTCGGTTGCGGCGGCCTCGGCCTGCACGGGCTCCGGGTCGAAGCCCTCGAGAGGCTCGTCAAGCTTCCCGGCGATGCCCCAGAGCACGAAGACGATCAGCAGCAGCACCTCGGGACGCATCAGTTGAGCGGGCATGCGGCCTCCTGCGCCTCGTCACCGAGGTGCGATGCAAGCGCGAACAGGTCCCGCTGGGCGGCCTGCGACGATGTCGATGCCTCGTGCCGCCGGATCTGCTCATTGAGCCACTGGGGATTCGCCGTCAGTTGAGCGGCGGCGAAGTGGGGGTCGCTGTAGAACAGCTCCTGGGCCCACTGCGGGTAGCGCGCGATGGATTCGCGAAGCCAGCGCCGCGCGTTGACGAGCAGCCAGCGGCGCAACTCCTCGACGTCGAGCAGGCCGAAGTAGGCCGTCGGCGACATGGGGCTGGTGCCGACGACGCGGACGCACGAGGCGAACGAGAAGGGGAGGTGATCGTTCGACGGACTCGTCAGGGCCCAGTCCAGCGTCTCGATCTTCTCCTCCAGCGGCGTCTCGGGATCGGTGAGCTTTCTCAGCTCCTGCAGCAGCACCCAGTGCAGTTGCACCACGGCGGCCTCGCTCCACTCGGGAGCGTCTTCGATCGCGATCAACGGCTGCAGCGCGTCCTGGGTCTGCAGCGGCAACTGGTGCAGTTGCAGGGTATGGACGGCATCGGCACGGCCGGGGATGGATGGGGGTTCGTCGAGGTCAAACAGCGAACCTCGGATGCAAGGGTTGGCGACACTCATGTTGAGCATTGCTGCCTCCATGGATGCGCGAGGCAACGCCCATCCCCGCAGGGGCAGCAGTTGCCCCGCGGGGGTTGAGTGAGTGGCCGGTCATGAACCGGCGTATAGGGCTGGCTTGGGCGGCGAGAGCCGCTGGATCGGTGTGCCAGCTACCGATCGGGAGAGACCTTTCGGCGCACGACGAAACGGGTCGCGCCTCGAAAGGCTGATCGGCGGATGCGGAAGTGCCCGGCGGGGCCGGGCGGTGCGTCTAAGCGACGCTCTGGAGGGCTTGCCTGATTTGAAGTGCAGGGCCAGCTACTGCACAGGCGTGAACCTTAGCGCCCGGCGCCGTGCGCTGTCAACGGCGAGGCGACGGTCGATTTGGAGGGGGGTTTCGACCCGCCTTTCCGGTGGCGCGCGACGGCGGTGCTCGGGATGATTGCGGGACCTGCCCAACTTCACTTGGACAACGGAGCCTGCCATGACCTCAACCCGACTCGCCGTCATCGACACCGGCCAGGTGAACGAGCGCATTCTGAACAAGGACGAGTACCGGGCGGACTTTCGCAAGGTCGAAGGCGCCTCGCTGAAGCGGACCACGCACCTCTCCAGCCCGCATGCCAAACGCATGTTCGCGCGCTGCTTCTACAGCTTCCAGGCGTCGATGTACTTCATCAGCCAGCTCGGCCGTGCCAAGCTTGATCACGAGGTGGTGGAGCGCATCGAGCAGAACATCCGCGAGGCGCTGGACGCGGCGACCGACGAGATGAACAAGGCCATCGATCAGGCCGAGGCGCTGCTCAAGCACCACAACATCGAGACGCTGGCGTCCTACGACACGGTGCCTCTGCAGGAAGAGATCGGCATCACGTCCTCTTTCGGCCGGCGCTACTTCGACCTGATGCACAAGCTCGACATCATCATGCCGATGATGGAGACGCTGGCCATCGAGGAGATCATCAGTGAACGCGAGCTCGAGACGCGCCGGTCCCTGTACAAGCGGGTCGTGCTGAGCATCTCGACCAAGGCGCGCAACCTCTGGATGGGCGTGCGGCGCCGCATGAACGAACGGGACGCGAGGCTGGCAGCGGAGGCGGCCAAGCCGCGGCCGCAGGCCTCGAGACCGGCGCCCTCGACCAACCCGGAGCAGGACAGGCCCCAGGCGGGCGAGGCGGCGACCGACCAGCGCGTCGATGAACCCGTCTCAGTCGCGGGTGAGGAGAGGGCCAGCACCGTCCCGGAAGTTGCGGGTCAGGAGACCGAGTCCGTGCCCGCCGGCGCTTAGCTGTCGAGGCCGAGCTGAGCGACGATCCACAGGCGAAGCGCAGCGCTGCCTTCGGCGTCGGCCACCAGTTCCTTTGGTGTTCTGCCTGCCAGCTCCGCGATGGGCAGCGAGACCCACAGCGAGTAGCCAAGTGCTGCCGGAACGATCTGCTCCGGCGCCTCCTCGAAACCGAGTTCCAGCAGCAGCCTGCGGACGTGGGCGATGGCCAGCAGGTCGGCGGGCATGGGCTCGTGCGGCAGGACCGAGTGCCAGCCGCGGTCAGTCCGGGCGCTCGCTCGAATAGTCGACGCGCCGGTAGCGGTCCATCACCCGCATCTCGACCACCCCGAGCCACTTGGCCACCAGGTCCGGTGACTTGCCGCGGCGCAGCTGGCGCAGCGCGAAGGTGTGGCGCAGGCGGTAGGCACCGCCTTCGACCAGGCTCTTGTCGATGCCGGAGGCTTCGAGGACCGCCTTCACCGCGTCGTAGTGGGTCACCTTGCCCCATGGCTTGCCAGTACGCGTCGCGGGAAACAGGAAGTCGCCAGCGAGCTTCTGTTCCTTGCGCACCTGCAGCCAATGGGCCAGCACGCGGCCTGCCCACTTGATCACTGGCGCTTCACGTTCCGGGCTGTCGCCGTAGGCGGGCACGTGGACGGTACCCGGCACGCCTTTCTCTTCGCCCGTGCGCAGCACGGGGGATGTCAGGCGAAGCATGCGGACGTCCGCGGGGGTCAGCCCTGAGCCCAGGTGCAGCGCGACGGCAGTGCGATTGCGCAGTTCCTGCCAGGTGATGTCGGCGCCGCGACGCCCCGAACGGGGCAGCCCGGCGGAGAGGTAGTTGACGAGGATGCGGGCCTCGGCAGGGGCCAGGTAGTCGGGCAGTGCGTCGCGCCGATTGGCGTTGGCATAGAGCCAATCCTCACGGGATTGAAGCAGGGTGGACGCTGCTCGGTTCGGGGCGGCGGACCCGGTGGCATGTGCGCGGATCTCCAGCACGCTGTCGATGAGCTTCAGTAAGCGCCATGCATGCCGCGGTGTGAACTTCCCGGCCTCCTTGAGCCGGCTGGGCTTTGCACGAGACGCGTTGGCGGGTTCGAGCCGGCTGTTGATGAACGCGCCGAGGTCCGCTTCGGAGATGCCATCCAGGCCGATCACGGGTGACTGACTCAGGCACCACTCGGCGAAAGCCTGCCACAGCACCGTGTACGCGCGGATGGAGGACGTCAATGTGATCTTGCGCGAGGCTGCCGTGCGCTGGTGATCGAGCCATTGATCGAAGGCCTCCTGGTACGCCCGCACCTGGTCAGCCGGGTCGGCGTCGTCGAACAGGTCAAGGTTCTGGGTGGCCATGGGAAAGGATCATAAAACCGAACCAACGGCGCGGGACGTTGCTTCCCCAAGCGTCGCTGCCTTGGCCACTTCGCCAGCCCCAAAGGCACAAGCCAGGAGAGGGGTCGAGCGGCGGCGCCGTTGGTTCGGATTTAGGCGCCCGGTGTCCGGCAGTGCACGCGACGGAGCACCACGCGTCAGGCCCTCCTGCTGGTGCACCGCGACGTGGGCCCCCAATGGTGGGTACCCATCAACTCGCTCGTTGGGGCGATCGGTGAGTTCGCCGACCGGCGGGAAGATTGGTTGCAGCGCGCCCGTGGTCGCGCCGCGCTACAGACGATTTGCAGGGCCTGTTTCGATCGGTCGGGCCGCATTGCAGAAGGAACGTGGAAACTCTGCGTTCACCTCAGTGCGGTTGGATGCAGGTTGAGACGGTCTGCGTACCTCTTGCAGGCGGGCTTGACGGCGCGCAGACGCCGAGCACCCTGGGGCATGGACAACAGAACCGGTCGACGAACCGTTGGAGCGGGCAGACGGACCAATCTCAGGACGAACAACGACATGAGTGAGAAGGGCAGGGCCGCGGGGGGACCGCAGGTCGAAGTCGCGGGCAAGGCTGCTGGCGGGGACTACTCGCCCGACGCCGGTGAGACGGCGCGCGCGATGACTGCCAACGCCGTCGTCTCGGCTGTGGCCAACGTGCCGCTGCTGCTGGCCGCGGTCGCGCTGGTCGTGTACATGGCGTTCGAGGCCGGGCTGAGCGTGCCGGGAACGATCTTCGGCGCATTCGGGCTCGCGGCATCGGGCTGGCGCTGGTCGATGAGCAAGCGCTACCGCTTGCGCGAACCCTTTGACGAGGCAATGGCGCGCGCAGCGCGACGCGAGATCGAGCTCAACGCCGGCCTGTCCGGTCTCATGTGGGGCTACGGTGCCCTGGCCATCTACCCGCACCTCAAAGAGGTCGCGCAGATCGCCTACCCGATGCTGCTGGCTGGATCGGCCGGCGTGGCGGCCCTGTATGCCCCGTTAGCAGGGCGTGCCTACCTCTACATGATCGTGCCGCAGGTGGCGTCGCTGGTCATCGCCCATCTGGCCTTCGACGGCCTGCGCTCGATCGGACTGGCCGCCATCGTGGCCGGGTTCGGCTTCACGATGCACCGGTCCGCGCAGTTGTCGAAGGCTGCCGGCGAACGGCTCGCGAGAGCCCTGCTCGAACGCGATCGCCTGAGGGCTGACCACGCGCGCCTCGCAGAGCTGGAACTCACCGAAGCCAAGCTGGCGGCCGAGTCGGCCCGCAACGAAGCGGCGGCCACACGGGACCTGTTCATCGCCAAGGTCTCGCACGAGTTCCGCACGCCCCTGCAGACGATCGTCGCCCTGGCCGACCTGCTCGCGCTCAAGACCGCTGACGAGAGGTCCAAAGGCCTTCAGGAGCCGGTCCAGCGGCTGTCACGAGCGGCCGACCAACTGATGCACCAGGCCAACGACCTGGCCGCCTTCGTGCGGGCCAATCAGGCCGCAGGCTACGAGATCCGTGAACGCCCGGTGCGGCTGGACGAAGTGGTGGCTGCGTCGATCACCGAACTCCGGGAGTTGGCCAACCGCAAGGGGGTCGACGTGCGCGTCACCGTCCCGGCCATCTCGCTGCATGCCGACGACATGCGCCTGCAGCAGATCATCGGGAACCTGGTGAGCAACGCGGTCAAGTACACGAGCCATGGCCACATCGAGATTCACGCGGACGTGGATGGCGACGGGCCCCACACCATGACCTTTTGGGTGAGCGACACGGGCAGCGGCATCGCCGAAGAGGTTCTGCCGAATGTCTTCGACCCGTGGTTTCGAGGCACCCGCGAAGCGCGCGGGCTGGGACTGGGGCTGTCGATCGTGCGGTCCCTCGTCGCCCAGCTCGGCGGGACAGCGGAGATCAAGTCGGAGAAGGGCCACGGCACCAGGGCCACCGTGCACATCCCGGTGAAGGTGCTGGACCAGCAACCGACGCGACCGCTGGCTGGATCAGCGAACCTGTCGGGCCTGCACGTCCTCGTTGTCGACGATGAAGACTCCGTTCGCAGCGCCGTCGCAGATCTGCTGCGCGCGAAGGGAGCCGAGTGTGTGGAAGCGCCAGGCACCGACGAGGCGCTACAAGAGCTCGGCTCGAAGGCCTTCGAGGTGGCGCTGGTGGACATCCAGATGCCCGGCGCGGATGGCTACGAGCTTGCACGAAGACTGAGGGCTCGCTCGCCGGAGTGCGACACCAGACTGATCGCCATGAGCGCCTTCGGACTGGCCGAGCAGCACGGCCATCTCTTCGACGCCTACGTCGCCAAGCCCTCAAAGGCCGACAAGATGGTCGGCACGATCATCCAGACCTTGGCGCGCGATCGCACAGCCGCTGCCAATTCGGCCACCACGAGCAACTCGGGCGGCGCCTCCAGTTCCCGGTGAGTCGGCGTCGGCGCTGCACCGCGGAAGGGGGTGCCGTCGAGTGCGTCAAACGCCCCTGAAACCTGGCAGCACCTCGTTGACCGACACAGCACGCAGATCGCCGACCAGGCGCCCCTGGCCGTCGGTGATCACCAAGCCTCTTCGCGCGGCCTCCCGACAAAGCGCTTCCAGCCGCGGGTCCGCAAAGCTTGCGGGCGGATCGTAGGCCTGCAGTTGCAGGCCAGCGACCGCGAGCAAGCCGTCGGCGCTGGCCTGATCCCGTCCGGAGGGACCACACAGGCCGGCGAGCGCGGTTCGCAACGGTGATGTCCGGGGCTTCATGGCGCAGCGGGTGCAGGGCACCCCATCGTGCGGCCGACCACGTGACCGCGCAACTCGAAACCCCGGCCCAACCCCCCGCCGAAATCGGGCGCCGAATTCAGATGGCCAGGCGTCCCAACGCACTGCGGACTCGCCCCTGCGTTTCAAGGCGTTTGCTGCGCCACGTGCTTGACCCGCAGGATCTCGACGGTGCGAGAGGTGTCGATCACCCGATAGAAGGCGATGTAGTTGGCGTGCAGCACGAGTTCGCGCACGTCGGCCGGCAGCCCCGGCCGGCCCTCATGGCCGAGGAGCGGGTGCTGGGCCAGCGGCTGGACCTTCTCGCGCAGCTTCTTGCCGAAGGCGCCTGCACGGGTAGGACTGTCCTGGGCGATGTAGCGGACGATGCTGCGCAGGTCTTCCAGAGCCTTGGGGCGCCAGGCGATGCGGTAGTCGGCCCCCGGCATCAGTCCCCGAGCTCCGGCCGCCAGGCCTGCACGATGGCCTTGAACTCGGCCTCGTAGCCCAGGCTGTCGGGGTAGCGGTGAACGCGGCCGATCAGGCCGAACACGGTCGTCATGTCCGCCACGATGTCGGTGTCCAGTGCCCACAGCGAGGTCAGGTCGAAGGCACCGCAGCTGCCTGTGTTCCACCAGGCCAGCAGGAAGTCTGCGACTCGCCGGCTCTGCCCGGAATCTCGCCTGGCATGCGCGAGCAGGCGCTCGAGCGCCGCCACTTCCTCGGCCGCGATCGCAGGGGGCGGAGCTTCAGCAGCGGCGGCCAGCATCGCCTGCGCAATGACCTGATCGGGCTGGCGCGGCGTTGTGCTCATGCGCCTTTCCTTCGTGCGGAGCCGGCACGCTGGAGCTCGATCGCATCGATCTCGGCGTCCATGGCCACCATGGCCTCGTCGTGCGGGACGCTCGGGCGCGGATCGTCGAGCGACTCCTGGATCTCGGCGGCGAGCCACCGGTTGTGGGCCGCGGCCTGGTGGGCCGTGCGCATCGCTTCGGCCTGGCTGGAGCGGCTGCGGCTCATGTCCTTCTCGTCGGGGTTCCAGTCGGTGGCGTCGAGCTGCGCCACGGCGATGCCAACCTCGCGCAGCAGGATCATGGCTGAGGCCGGGTTGCCGAAGCGGCGTGGCTCGGTGCTGCGGGCCTTGGCCAGCACGGCGTCCTGGCCACTGCGGGTGGCGATGCGCAGCATGAATGCGCCGCCCTGGCCCTTGAGCGTGACGCCGGCGACGCCGCCGGCGGCCGCGGTGGCGCGCAGTTGTTCCAAGGTCATGCTGTGCATAGGATCCACCGCATCAGAGATGGAATCATTGTGCACGGTTGACAGAAGTCTTGCAACGACCGCCGGCCCAAGCGCGAGATTCGATGAGAGTGCGGAAGCACCGCGGCACCAGGGCGACGAGGTCCCTGACCAAGCCCGCACTGGCGGGAGCAGCGCTCATCTCGTATGCTTCTGGCGTGATTGTCGCCCAAACCGCCAATGCGCGACAATAATGTTTATGTCAACTACGGCAAGCGCCTTCACCTGCAAACCACCAATTCCGTGCGAGACGAGAACCCGGGCGTCCATTCCCAAGGTCTGCGAGAACTGGCGGTGACGAACTGGAACTGACAAGACTTGCCTCTCCGTGCCCCGGTCCACTCACGGGTGCAGCAGGCCAACCGGTCAACGGAACGCGCTCAACCAACGAGAGTGGCAGCATGAAAGTCTGAGTTTGTGCCAAGCAAGCCCCGCGACGGCTCGGCACCTGGCCGAGCGGCCCTACAGGGCCGGCGTTGCGCCGCTTAGCCAGCATCGGCCACACAACTGCCCTGCACAGCGACGTATTCTTTTCCGTCGGCGCAGACTTGTCATCCGCGCGGTGAGACTTCTACTACAGCGTGGTGAACTGGCCCATCATGCCGGCGTCCTCGTGCTCGAGGATGTGGCAATGAAACATGAGGGGCGTCGCCGAGGCGACCTCGGCCGTTTGCACCGCGACCCGCACCGTCTGCATAGCCTCGACGACGAAGGTATCTCGAAGACCTTGCTCGTAGATGGGCGGCGCCAAGGCGGCACGCGTCAGCATTGACATCTTCACGCCGTGCACGTGCATCGGATGCGCCATATTGGTCGCATTGGTAAACGTCCAGACTTCCACCGAATTCGCCGGTACGCTGAAGTCGATTCGACCGATGTCGAAGCTTCGGCCGTTGATCGTGAAGGCCCCGCCCATCATCCCGCCGTCCAATCTGAAGGTGCGGTTGATCGCACCCGGTCCCGCGACGACCGCTGCCGCTGCAGGCAACGTGTTCGGTGGCGACGAGATGGAATTGCTCTGCTTTGGCAGAGACACGCGAATCCTCATGGCCTCGACCTCCGTCGCGCCCGCGGCGTTGCCCATTCCCATCCCTCCCTGCGCGGTGCTGGCGTACAGGGGCACCTCCTGCCCCGCCGGCATTGCACTGAAGTCGACCAACACTTCAGCGCGCTCTCCAGGCCCCAACGCAAGCGACGGGCGCGCAACGGGAACAGCCAGCAGTCCCGCCTCGTTGGCGACCTGCAGCAAGGGCAGTGAATTGCCAAGCCGCAGCACCAGCGCACGTGCGTTGCAGCCATTGAGGAGCCTGAACCGCACCCACTGACTCGGCGCCCGCCACACCGGAGCCAACGCTCCGTTCACCAGGAGAACGTCGCCGGTGTAGCCGTTGGTTCGGTCGCTGGCTGACAGCGTGTAGTCGATCTGACCCGCTGCAGTGAATCGCTTGTCCTGGAGCACCAGTGCCAGGTCGTCCACTCCCCATGTGTCCGGCAGTGTCGAGCGCGCCATCTGCGCGTCATCGACGATCAGCAGGCCCGCGAGACCCATGACAACCTGGCGACCGGTCGAACCGTGGGCGTGAGGGTGAAACCAGCAGGTCGACGCAGCGTTGGCAACCGTGAAACTGGCGGTCCACCGTGCGCCTGCCGCGATGACCTGATGCGGGCCTCCATCCGCCTCCGCAGGTACCAGCAGACCATGCCAGTGGACCGTGGTGTCCTCGCCAAGATTGTTTTGCACGTGCATTGCGACGTTCTCGCCCTTACGCAATCTCAATGCCGGGCCCAACAGTTGGCCGTTGTAGCCTAACGTGGCGGCCGCAACGCCGGAGCGAAAGGTAGTCGTTCCCGCCTGAGCGACAAGTGAGAAGTTCCTCGTGCCAGCCGCATCTACAGACCCGTCGACCATGGGGATGATTGGCAGGTCGGCCCCCTGGGACGCGGGACTGATCAGAGGCGTGACCACCGACTCGTGACCCGAGGCACCCCCGCCACATCCGGACATCTGAAACAGTGGGATGCCGGCCATGCCACACAGCAGACTACGTCGGCCGGCATCAATCGGGCCATCGCTGTTCGCCTTGAACTTGTTCATCGCGAGTCTCCGTGAGAGCGAGTCAGTCTATCCGTCCTTGCTTATGGCTCTCTTTGGCAGCGGGCGACCGAAGGCGCGTGGTCCGTCCCCTGGCAGGCGTTCGGCTCGCTGTCGACCGAAGACGCCTGGGTGTGCAGATGACCGGGCCGTCATCCCAGGGACAGTGAACTGTCGGCATCGTGGGACTAGATTTCTCGGCGCGTCTGGGACCGATCCACTTCCCCACCCATGGAGGTAGCCATGAAACTGAGACTCACGCAACTTGCCGCTGTTGCGCTCTTCGCAGCAGTCACCACTTCGCCTGCCCACGCAGGGCATGCCGCCAAGGAGGCCGCCAAGCAGGTGATCGCTCTTGCCGATGGTGGGGCGCTCTACCTGTTCGACGACGGCCTCATGGCGAAGGAGGACCGCTATGGACGAGCGACCAGCGTGAAAGTCGGGACGGTGATCGAAACGAAAGACGGACGCAAGCTCACCATGACCAGCAATGAGGTCGCCAGGCTGAGCCAACTGCTGGACCTGGACCACCGCGGATAGCGCACGCGACGATCGACGTCGCCTTCAGAGCGCCCGAGGGCGCGAGTTCACGTCTGGCCTGAACGGACGTGCGCTCACGCGCCACCCAGGAGCCCGGAAGCAGTCAGCCAGGATAGCTGGCAAACGTCGAAGCCTGCCCGGCAAGATCGATCAGGAGTACCTGATAGGGCTGGGAGCGGCCCGGAACCGCCATGCCGGGCGCTGACACGGGCATGCCAGGCACCGACAGGCCCAAGGCCTTCGGCCGGGTTGCCAGCAGTCGCTCGATCTCTGCCGCTGGCACATGTCCTTCGATCACGTAGCCTTCGGCGAGGGCCGTATGGCAGCTGCCAAAACGGTCGGGCATGCCCAGGCGCCGACGTTCGACCGACGCGTTGCGCACATCCAGCACGGCAACCGTGAATCCGGCCTCGCGAAGGTGCCCGACCCAGACCGCGCAACAACTGCAGGTGCGGCTCTTGAACACCTGTACCTCGGGCTTCGGGTTCGCCGCCAGCGCCAAGCCTGGCAGCGACACGCCGATCGCTACCAAGCTCTCCAGAAGTTCTCTGCGTCTCATGACACCATCCTCACGCGGCCGCTGAAGAGCCCAAGGCTTCCTGTGTGGGAGAAACCGGGGCAGAACGCGCTTCCCTCCTGAGCTGCCATTGCTTGACCAGCGCATAGAGCGCCGGGATCACCCCGAGCGTCAGTACGGTCGACGAGATCATGCCGCCGACCATCGGCGCCGCGATGCGACTCATGACCTCCGAGCCAGTGCCCGTGCCCCACATGATCGGCAGCAGGCCGGCCATGATGGCCACCACCGTCATCATCTTCGGACGCACGCGCTCGACCGCCCCCTCCATCACCGCGCCGTACAAGTCTGCCGGGCCTGGCAGACGCCCTTCGCCGCGGCAGCGCTCCCGCGCTTCGGTCCAGGCATGGTCGAGATAGATCAACATCACCACGCCGGTTTCCGCCGCGACCCCGGCCAGTGCGATGAAGCCGACGGCAACAGCCACCGACAGGTTGTAGCCCAGCCACCACATCAGCCACACGCCACCGACCAAGGCGAAGGGCACCGACAGCATCACGATCAACGTCTCCGTCAGCCGCTTGAAGTTCAGGTAGAGGAGCAGGAAGATGGTCAGCAAGGTTACCGGTATGACGATCTTCATCTTCTCGACGGCACGCTCCATGTACTCGAACTGGCCGCTCCAGGTGATGTAGTAGCCCGGCGGGAACTTCACCTGATCGGCCACCGCCTTGCGGGCGTCAGCGACGTACGAACCGATGTCGCGGTCGCGGATGTCGACAAAGATGTACGCCGACAGCAACGCGTTCTCGGTGCGGATCCCCGGGGTGCCACGTGCCACGCTCACTCTGGCGACCTGCCCCAGCGGCACCATCGCGCCGCCCATCGTAGGCACCAGCACCTCGCGCTCGATCTGCTCCGGGTGGGTGCGCAGCTCGCGCGGGTATCGCACCGTCACGCCGAAGCGCTCGCGCCCTTCGACCGTCGTCGTGACCATCTCGCCACCGAGCGCAGTCCCGATGATGTCCTGCAGTTCACCGACCGACAGGCCGTAGCGGGCCAGAGCCTCGCGGTTGGGCTCGATGTTCAGGTAGCTGCCGCCCGTCAGCCGTTCTGCGAAGGCCGATGTCGTGCCGGGCACGGCCTTGACCACCGCTTCGATCTCCTTGGCCAGCTTCTCCATCTCGCCGAGATCCTTGCCGAACACCTTGATGCCGATCGGTGTGCGAATGCCGGTGGAGAGCATGTCGATACGCGCCTTGATCGGCATCGTCCATGCATTCGACACGCCCGGGAACTGCAGCGCCTTGTCCATCTCGGCGATCAGCTTGTCGGTGGTCATGCCCGGCCGCCACTCTTCCTGCGGCTTCAGATTGATCACCGTCTCGAACATCTCGATGGGCGCGGGGTCCGTCGCGGTGTTCGCACGTCCAGCCTTGCCGTAAACAGACGCCACCTCCGGGAAGCTCTTGATGATCTTGTCCTGGGTCTGCAACACCTCGGCCGCCTTGGTGATCGACATGCCCGGCAGCGAGGCCGGCATGTACAGCAGCGTTCCCTCGTTGAGCGTCGGCATGAACTCGCTGCCGAGCTTGGAGGCGGGGAAGTAGGTCAACGCCATGGCGATGACGGCCAGCGCGATGGTCAGCTTCTTCCAGCGCATGACGCCGGCGATGATCGGGCGGTAGACCCAGATCATGAAGCGGTTCAGCGGATTCTTCGCCTCCGGCATGATCTTGCCGCGGATGAACAGCATCATCAGCACGGGCACCAGCGTCACCGACAGCAGCGCCGCGCCGGCCATCGAGAAGGTCTTGGTGTAGGCCAGCGGCGCGAACAGCCGCCCTTCCTGCGACTCGAGCGTGAAGACCGGCAGGAACGACACGGTGATGATCAGCAGCGAGAAGAACAGCGCCGGCCCGACCTCCTTGCAGGCGTCGAGCATCGCGTCGGCGCGCTGCTTGACGGTGTGGACAGCGGGCAGCCGCTCGAGGTGCTTGTGCGCGTTCTCGATCATCACGATCGCCGCGTCGACCATCGCGCCGATGGCGATGGCGATGCCGCCCAGGCTCATCAAGTTGGAGTTCATGCCCAGCAGCTTCATGGCGATGAACGAGATCAGCACGCCCACCGGCAGCATCAGGATGGCTACCAGCGCCGAGCGCACGTGCATCAGGAACACGACGCAGACCACGGCGACGATCAGGCTCTCCTCGATCAGCGTGCGCTTGAGGGTGTCGATCGCCCGGTGGATCAGGTCCGAGCGGTCGTAGACGGCCTGGATCGACACGCCTTCCGGCAGCCCCGCGGAGATCTCGGACACCTTCGTCTTCAGGTTGTGGATCACCTCCAGCGCGTTCTGCCCGAAGCGCGACATCGCGATGCCGGAGACGACCTCGCCTTCGCCGTTCAGCTCCGACAGGCCACGCCGCTCGTCGGGCGCCATCTCGACGCGAGCCACGTCGCGGATCAGCACCGGCGTGCCGCCCTCGCTCTTCAGCACCAGCGTCTCGATGTCGTTCCGGCCGCGCAGGTAGCCCTTGCCGCGCACCATGAACTCGGTCTCGGCCATCTCGACCACGCGGCCGCCGACGTCGCGGTTGGAGTCGCGGATGACCTGCGACACCTTCATCAGCGGTATGCCGTAGCTGCGCAGCTTGAGCGGATCGACCGTGACCTGGTAGGTCTGCACGAAGCCGCCGAGCGACGCCACCTCGGCGACGCCGGGCGCCTTGGTGAGCTGGTAGCGCACATACCAGTCCTGGATGGTCCGCAGCTCGGCGAGCGTGCGGTCCTTGGCCAGCAGCGCGTACTGGTACACCCAGCCGACACCGGTGGCATCGGGTCCGAGCGAAGGCGACACCCCCTTGGGCAGCCGTCCGGACGCGAAGTTCAGGTACTCCAGCACGCGGCTGCGCGCCCAGTAGATGTCGGTCCCGTCCTCGAAGATGACGTAGACGAACGAGGCCCCGAAGAACGAGAAGCCGCGCACCACCTTCGACTTCGGCACCGCCAGCATGGCGGTGGTCAGCGGGTAGGTCACCTGGTCCTCGACCACCTGCGGCGCCTGGCCGGGGTACTCGGTGTAGACGATGACCTGCACGTCGGACAGGTCGGGCAAGGCGTCCAGCGGCGTCTTCAGCAAGGCCAGAACGCCACCGATGACGATGAACACTGTTGCGAGCAGGACCAGGAAGGGATTCCTTCCGGACCACTGGATGATCTTGGACAGCATGGCGCCCTCTGCTCAGTGGCCGGAGTGGGTGGATTGGCCCGCGCTGGCCGCCGGTGCGGCCGGCCTGGCCCGCGGCGCCACGTTGGGGGCGGCTCCGGTCGGGGCGATGGAGGTCACGACGAAGTCACCTGGCTGCCGCTCGACGAACTCGAAGCGTACGGACTGGCCGGACTTGAGGCCGCCGAGCAGCGACGCGTTGGCGGCCTTGAACTCCATCGTCATGGCCGGCCACTTCAGCGTGACGACCGGCCCGTGGTTGAGGCTCAGCGTGCCGTTCTGGGTGTCAACGCTGTCGATCGTGCCTTCGGCCTTGTGGCCGATCGCTGCCGCCGGCACTGGCTTGTCCGGCTGCGCCGGTGCTGCCGGCGCGGAGCCGCCGGTCGCCGGGCTGCCGTGTCCTGCGTGCCCGCCGAGGCCTCCCACTGCGGCCTTGAGGTTGCTCTCTGCATCGATCAGGAAGTTCGCGGCCACGACGACCGGTTCACCGTCACGCACGCCCTTCAACACCTCGACGTAGTTGTCTGCTCGCGCGCCGAGTTCGACCTCGCGTGGCTCGAAGCGCCCCTCCCCCACCTGGACCAGAACGATCCGCCGAGTGCCGGAATCGATCACGGCGGAGTCCGGCACCGCCAGCACCGGCGACTTGCCACCGACACCGAGTTCCACCTGGGCAAACATCGCCGGCTTGAGACGCTGGCCGGGGTTGCCTAGTTCGACACGCACCGGGATGCTGCGTGTTTCGGCCTTCAAGGTGGGGTAGACGTACGTGACGCGTCCTTCGAAGCCTTCGGTCGGATACGCCGTGGTCGTCACGCGAGCCTTCGCACCGGTCTTGACCAGCGCGATGTCCTGTTCGGGCACGTCGGCGATCACCCAGACCGCCGACAGATCGGTGATCTGGTACAGCAACTCGCCCGGCATGAAGCGCATGCCCTGCAGCGCCTTCTTCTCGGAAACTATGCCCGTCACCGGCGACGGGAACGAGATCGTCCGCTGCGGCTGGCCTGACCTCATCAGGGCCGCCACCTGCGGCGCCGACAGGTCCCAGTTGCGCAGTCGCGCGAGGCTCGAGTCGGCCAGCTGACGCATGCCGGCCTGCGCCTCCGTGCCGGCCTCCTTCATCGCTTCGAGCCCTTGCATGGCGATCGTGTACTCGCGCTGCGCCGAAACCAGTTCAGGGCTGTAGGCCTCGAACAACGGCTGACCCTTGGCCACCGGCTGGCCGGTCGCACTGACGTGCAGCCGTTCGACGTAGCCTTCGAATTTCGCGGTCACTGCAAAGGTCCGGCGCTCGTCCGGCTCGATGCGGCCTGCCGCCCGGATCGTCTTGCCGAGAAGGCGCATGCCTGCCGGCTCGGTGCGCACGCCCAATTTCTGAATCTTCTCGGTGCTGATGCGCACCTGGCCTGCCCCTCCGGCGCCAGCGCCAGGCGAGGCCTCGTCTTCGCCTTCGTAGACCGGGATGTAGTCCATGCCCATCGGGTCCTTCTTCGGCACCGGTGAGGTGTCGGCCAGCCCCATGGGATTGCGGTAGTACAGCAGCTTGCGCTGCTTCGGCACCGCAGCGGAGGGCGACCCCTGGCTGGCCTCGGCGGACGAAAGTGCGGCGCTGCGCGTCTGCGTGCCCAGCCAGTAGCTGCCGGCGCCGACGGCACCGATCGCGGCGATGATGAATACTGTCGTGGCGGTCTTCACAGGTCTTCTCCCACAATGCGTTCGATCTCGGCCAGACGCATCTGCGCCTCGACCTGTGTCTTCAGGATTTCCAGGCGGGCTTTGCGAATCTGGCGCTGCGCCTCCAGCAACATCGCGAACTCCGCCTTGCCGTTCTCGTAGGCGGCCAGTGCCGAATGAAGGCCGAGCTCCGACTGCGGCAACAGCTGGGTTTTCAGCAGCGTCTCGTTGCGCCGCGCGGCCTCGAGCCCGGCCAGATTGACGGCCAGGTCACCCACCAGTTGCTGCTGCAGCGCCTCGGCTCTCGACCGCGACGCGGCGACCATGGCCTCGGCTTCACGTTCTTGGCCGCGGCGAGCTTCCTGCTGCAGCGGGATGTTCATCTCCAGCATCACGCCCCAGGTGGTGATGCGCGAGCCCATCTGCGATGGGGACAGGCCGACGGTGAGGTCGGGGTAACGATTGCGCTGTGTGAGGTCGCGACTCTTCTGTGCGAGAGCCACGCGCGCCAGCTCGGCCTGGATCTGCGGATTGCCCGACCGCGCCCGCTCCGCCAGCGACGACGCATCGGCGGTGTTCAGCGTCGGTATCGCACGCAGCTCCAGGGGGTCGGCCAGCGGTGCGCCGCTTTCGCGCGCCAGCAGCGCATTCAGCCGCGCGCGAATCTGGCGCTTCTCGCTGTCGAGCATGATCAGCTCCGAGCGCATCGCCGTCTGTTCCAACTGCGCGCGGATCGCGTCCGCTTGGGCGGTCAGTCCACCCGCGTAGCGCGCCTGCGCGACCTGCTCGAGCCGGGTCATCAGTCCAAGCACTTCCGTGGTCAGCCGCTCATTGCCAGCAGCGCGGTAGTACTCCGCGTAGGCTGCCTTGATCCGAGCTGCCAGCTCGGCCCAGGTCGCATTCGAGCGGGCCTCGGCCTGCCGCACATCCGCGGCGGCGGCGTCCCGCTTGAGCTCGCGCTTGCCCCAAAGGGGAAATGCCTGCATCAAGGTGTACTTGGTTTCACCGACCTTCCACGGCAGCAGGCTGGGCGAAGCGTCGCTGCCGTAGTTGTTGATGTTCATGAGCTCCACGCGCAGCACCGGGTCGGGGAGCGCCCCCGCCGGCCCCACACGTTGCGCGGCGGCTTCGGCCTCCTCGCGCATGGCCCGGATCTCCGGGCTCTGGGCACGGGCGTAGGCCAGCAACCCCGGGAGGTCGCGCCCCAACGGCGCCTCCTGGGCGACTGCGGCAACGGGCCCGGCAGCACCGAGGACCAGCCCTACCACCAGCAAGCCCGCCCAGCGCGGCACGCCTGGCCAAGCGCGATTGGCCTGACCCTGTACGGTCGTCATTTCGTCTTCTCCTTGGGCGCCGCTCGGAGGAGCCGGATACATGGGCGATCCGGGGTTCCGATCACGGCGGCGATACGGTCAGTCTTTCGAGGCACCGCCGTTGAAGACGGTCTGCGAAAGAACGCGAGATGCACGCGGGCAGCGCGGCCAGGCAGGCCGGCTGCTTGCGCGTGACCCCTATAGCGCCAGGCGCAAGAAGGCGATTGGAATCGGCAGGGGCCTTGCGCCATCCCGGCGCGCTACCCCCCCCACATGTGCCGACACGTCAACCGACGCCGGCACGACCAAGGCCGCCACCATTGGAAGGGGCAGGACATGGAACTGGTAATTGTCGAGAACGGACTTCTGCGGCGGGATTGTTACGCCAGCTCGCTCGCAGAAACTCTCGCAGTTCGACTTCGGCTTCGAGTCCTGCTGATCATGCCAGGACTGATCCAGCACAGCGACCGAGTGATGCTCACAGTCCGCAGGCGCTGCCGCGTCGTCGGCGGCCTGCACGTTGGCCACCGCCTGGAAAGCCTCATCGCCGCCGGCAAACTGCTGAGCGGCCAAGCAAGCATTGGCCACGCCCAGGCCGATACCGAACAGCCACACCAGCACGACCCGAAGGGCCCAGCGGCGGAGTTGTTGAGGGCGGCGGAACATGAAGGGGCGGATCCAGAAAGTCTACAAAGTATGCATGCTGCGGCGGGACGCTGGTTTGAGGATCGTCAAGACTCAGACCGGGCCGTCCCGTGTATCCGCGGCCGTGCGTTCGCCGACTCCGACATCATCAGCGCTGGGTGAAACCACGGTCAGTCAGAGCCAAGGGACGCGGCGTCGACGGTCACCTCGGAAACCGTCTCCTGGATGTAGTCCGACTCGGCGCTATGGCCGATGGCACGCTGGTATTGCTCGAAGGCACCGAGTTCTCTCCTCGTGATCCTCACGACTCGCTCAACGGCTTGCTCGCCAAGTTCCTGGGCTCTCACGGCTGCGGCACGCGTGCTCTCGCCACGGTATACGAGGTAGCGCGCATAGGGGCCGAGCACGAGTTGCCTTTCAATCCGGACATCGGACACCAATTCGGCCGGATGGCACTGACTTGCCTGCCCCGACACCACGCAGCGGTACGTCGCCAGAGGCGAGTCCTTGGCACTGCTCTGTACAGGGAAGAACCCGAAGCCAGCGATCGTCGCGGCAAGAATCGGGCTCATCAGAGCGCGTGCCGCTCGATTCACATGTGTGTTCATGAAAGCTCCTCAGCGTTCGGTGGCATGCGCAACAGCGCGCACGACGAACACTCTAGGAAGTCACGACCAACCGCAGACCGACGCCGCGATGACTGCCTCGTCATCACGCATTCGAGACTGGGTGCCGAAGCGCCCACGGTTGCGGTCGCTCCGAGCGAAGAACAGATGGTTCCTCAAGGCGAAGGCAGCACACCTACAAGGTGTCATGCACCGCCGCAGCAGCAACTGCCGCCTGACCTATCGCGATGTCGATCTGGCAGGGGACCCCCGCGACCTCGCCCGCAGCGTACACGTTGTCGGCGCTGGTCAGTCCGGTCGGGCCGATCGCGATAGCGCCATTTGCGCCAAGCCGGACAGCAAGTCCTTTCGCCAAAGACGTGCGAGGAAGCTCGTCGGCAGCTGAGAGCAGCAAGTCGAACTCGTAAGCGCGACCATCGTCGCAGGTGACGGAGACGGCCTTGTGTCGAGTCATAGCAACGCGGCGTGCAACGCCGGGTAGACGATCCAGACAGGCTGGCGGTGGATGGCGATTCGACTTTGAATCAGTGCTGTCCAACGCGATGATCCTTGATTTCGGGCACATGTCGCGCAGACTGGCGGAGCAACTCACTCCGGAGGGCGAATCCAGCACGCCGACGCGCTTCCCGGCGAGTTCTTCGACTCCCAGCCGAGAATGGATCCGAAGCAGGCCTGCCGACGCCACAGCGTCGATTCCGGACAAGTCGATCGCAGGATCCGCGGCCCCGGTGCACAAGATGACGCTGCGCGCCAGCATCGTTCCATGTTTCAGACGGACCAAGAATTTGTGGTCCGGGCAACGTCGTACTTCTTCGACGGAATCGTAGGTGACGTGACCGTCTGCCGCGCGAAGATGTTGTCGCATCCTCTCAAGCAGATGCCCGCCGACTACCCCCTCTGGGTAGCCGGCGACATTGAAGGCGCGCGCAATGCGCTGCGCTCGGCTCGCGCCAGCGTCCACCAAGCGCACTCCGCGCCCCATCCGTCGCAGATGGATTGCTGCAGTGAGCCCGGCGGGACCTCCGCCGATCACGACGCAATCATAGGTGTCCCCGCCGATGACTGATGCGTTGAGTATGTCGGTGGCCTCAATCACGATGAGTCGCAGACGCCGGCGCCCCAGGCCCAGCGCAATGGACCCCTCGCGCAGCTTGCCGGCGCGATCCAGTCATGTAGGTGACCGCCAGATGACGGCCTGGTCATCCGGCTTCGGGACCCTGCAGGCGTGAACCCCGACGGTTTGGTTCGCGACAGCCTCGCCCAGTGACGACATCGACAGTCAGAACAGAACCCGCAGCCCGGCGCGCCACTGCGTCGCAGCGACTTCCCCGCCAGACTGTGCCCGTGGATAGAAGGTGCGCGACAGGCCCAGGTACGGCGCGATGCGCCGGTTGAACTCGTAACGCGCCTGCACGCCCAGATCGGCCTGGTAGACGCCACGGCGAACCGTCGCGCCGATGTCGGAGGCCGACCACTCGACACCAAGCGAAGGCGTGACTATGAAGCGGTTGGTGAGCAGGAACTCGTTCTCGAACCGCGTGCGGGCGAAGACCTTGCCATCGTCGCGCACGAACAGCTTCAGATCGACATCGAAGGCATAGGGTGCGAGTCCGCGCACGCCCAGCGTCAGGTAGTCGCGCCCGGCGGGACGCTCCTCGCGGCGCAGCCCGACCTGCGCGTCCCAGAACGGCGCGATGTAGCGACCGTACAGCAGGTGCAACTCCGCCGACTCGGTCCGCCCGCCACGGCGTTCGGCATCGAGCGAGTACCAGAGCCGATTGAAGTCGCCGCCGGCCCAGCCGTCGATGGCCAGCGACTGCGCCGAGCCGGATTGCCCCCGCACCTTGCCTCCACCGGCTTCGACCAGGGTGTAGGAGTAGATCGACTCGTCCTCCATCGCCTGCGCACCCAGCGCCATCGTGCTCAGCAGCAGCGCGCCGCCTGCGCGGCGCAGCGCCGCACGCATTTTCTTCGACATCGACGTGGTCCTCAGGCAACCTTGACCAGGCGCATCATCCCGGTGGCGGCGTGATAGAAGAGGTGGCAGTGGAAGGCCCACGTGCCTTCGTCCTCAAAGGTGGCATCGAGCTCGACGGTCTGCGCCGGCGGCACGATGATGGTGTGCTTGCGCGGGGCGAACACGCCGTTGCCATTGACCAGTTCCATGAACACGCCGTGCAGGTGCATCGGGTGCTCCATCATGGTCTCATTGACGAACTTGATCCGAACGCGCTGTCCCAACCCCATCTCGAGCGGCTCGGCCTGCGACAGCTTCTTGTCGTTGATGCCCCAGAAGTAGCGCGCCATGTCGCCGGTCAGCCGTACCAGCACTTCCTTCTCGGGCGCGCGGTCATCGGCATTGCGCGTGAGGGCGCGCAGGTGTGCGTACCTCAGCCGCCTCAGGCCATCGACGTCGGCTTGCAGCTTCGGGCTTGCGGCGCCCATGCCGGGCATACCGGGCATGTCGGCCATCCCACCCATGCCCGGCATACCGGCATGCGGGTCGGACGGCTTGTCCGCCATGCCGGGCATGCTGCCCTTTGCATCAGCGGGCTTGGCCGGCGCCGGCATCGCCATACCGGCATGTGCGGCGGCGGCCGGTGCGGTGGCCGCGGGCTTGCCCATGTCCATGCCCGACATGTCAGCCATGCCGCTGCCCATGTCCATGCCGGCCATGCCCATGTCGGCCATCGTGCGCACGGGCTTGGGGCCCAGGTCGGGCACCGGCGCGCTCATGCCGAGTTCGGGGGCGAGCGTGCCGCGCGCGTAGCCGATGCGAGCGATCGTCGGCACGAAGATCGTGTACGCCTTGGCTTCCTTGGGCTGCACGATCACGTCGTAGGTTTCACCGTTGCCGATGCGGAACTCATCCACCTCGACCGGATTGACGTTCTGACCGTCGGCCTGGACCACCGTCATCGGCAGGCCGGGGATGCGAACGTCGTACAGATTTATCGGCGAGGCGTTGATGAAGCGCAGCCGCACACGCTCGCCCGGCTTGAAAACCCCGGTCCAGTTCTCGTCGGGGCGCTTGCCTTGCAGCAGGAAGGACCACTCGTCGCCGCCGTCGCTGTAGTCGGTGGGATCCATGCGCATCTTGGCCCACTCCATGCGCTCGGCCCACAGTGCCTCGCGAGCCTTGGCATCGGGTGCGCTGCGCAACTGGGCGAAGAACTGTGGCGCTGTCACGCGCCGGTAGTTGTAGTAGCCATCCACTTTCTTGAGGTTGGCCAGCACCTGCGCGGGCGGGGTGTCGATCCAGTCGGAGATGACGACCACGTAGTCGCGGTCGTACTGGAAGGGGTCGGGCTTGGCCGGCTCGATGATCAGCGGCGCAAAGTAGCCCGCCGCCTCCTGAAGCGCGGCATGGCTGTGGTACCAGTAGGTGCCGGACTGCCTGAGCTTGAAACGGTAAGTGAAGATCTCGCCCGGGCGGATGCCGGGGTAGGTGACGCCGGGCACGCCGTCCTGGTCGTTGGGGACCAGCAGGCCGTGCCAGTGGATGCCGGTGACTTCACGCAACCGGTTCGTGACGCGGATCACCACCTCGTCGCCCTCCCGGAAGCGCAGCACCGGGCCTGGCATCGAGCCGTTGATGGTGATGCCCTGCGCGGGCTTGCCGGTAACGTTGAGTGGGGTCTCGGCCACGGTCAGGTCGTAGGCGCGCGACACCGGCGTGTCGCGCAGGTCGACCGCCCTCACCTGCGCCCAGGCGCGCGGCAGTGCTGCCAGCGCGCCCAATCCGGCCAGGGTCTGCAGAGTTCGGCGCTTGGACGGATCCATCGGAGACAGCCTCATCGCCCGGGTTTACTTCGCGGCTTCGATCGCCGTGACGACGATCGCGCCATCGGCCTTCTCGGCGGTGAACGTCACCTTGTCGCCGGCCTTGACCTTGTCCAGCAGCGCCGCATCCTTGACCTGGAAGACCATGGTCATGCCGGGCATGTCCAGGTTCTTGATGTCGCCGTGCTTGAGGGTGATCTTCCTGGCCTCCTTGTCGATCTTGCGCACTTCGCCTTCGGTCATCGAAGCGGGCATGCCGTCCATCTTCATGCCGGGCATGTTCATGCCGCCCATCTTGCTGTGATCCATCGCCTGGGCGTGGGCGCTGATCGCAAAGGGCGCCGTAGCCGCAAAGGCCAGGGCGAGGAGGAAGGGCTTGAAGGTCTTCATTTCGCATGCTCCATGAGGTTGTGAGGAGGATTCTGAGGGAGGCACCGGGCACAGACCAGTGCCAAGCGCCACGGAGATGCCGTGACGATCGTCACTCAGTGCTTGTGGCCGCCATGGCCGTCATTCTTGGAAGCGCGAGTCCCCTGCGCGACGGTGACGAGGCCTTTCATGCCGGCGTCGTAGTGGCCGGGTTGCAGGCAGGCGAAGTCCACCTTGCCGGCCCGGGTGAAGCGCCAGACGACTTCGCCAGTCTCGCCGGGCGCGACGCTGACCATGTTGTCGTCAGCGTGCTCCATGCCCGGCATCTTCAGCATCATCGCGTAGTGCTCCTTCAGCTCCTCGGGCGTGCCGAGCACCAGTTCGTGCTTCACGGCGCCGGAGTTCTTCACAACGATGCGCACCGTCTCCCCCTGCTTGACCGAGATCTCGCTGGGTGTGAAGCGCATGTTGTCGGTCATGTCGACGTTGACGGTGCGGGTGGCCTGCGCGGCCTTGCCGGGTTCGCCAACAGGATTGCTGTCGTGGCCGGGGCCGGCGATCACTGCGGATGCGGCGAGCACGAGCGCCGACACGAAGCCGGCCTTGCCAAGTTTGTTCATGGGTGCTTCTCGATGGAGCTTTGTGGGTGGCCCGTTTCGCCGGGATTCAGTTCCGGTGCCCGTCGTTGAGGAGCCCGTCCAGCCGCGCGACCTCGTTACCGACTGCCGGGACCTTGCGTCCGTCGGCCAACTCGAGAACCTCGCCTTGCTTGAGGTAGGCCGCGCGGCCGTAGCGATCCTCCCTCGCCATCTTCCCGTCCTTGAAGACGTACAGCGTGGAACCGTCTTTCAGCGCCAGCGCCTGCTGCGTGGCCTGCGGCAGAGCATCGCGCGCAAAAGCCGGCGCGGTCGCCGTGGCGGCCGCCAGCGCGATGGTCAGGGTGAACAGAGTCGCCTTCATGATCGAACCTTTCGTGATGCAGTGAGGGAGTCGCTCCCTCAACGTCATGCCACTTGGCATGCCCTGCACTCTAGGGAACCGCATCCGACGCACGGCCGACAACCACATTACAGGTTTGTAAGCTTGTCTCTCGCAGACTCCGGCCACGGATCGGCGGCGCAGTTCTGCCAGCGGAGGCCTCGCGCCGCAGCTGTGGCCCAGTTCGCCAGCGGCGGCGCCACCGAACTGCCAGTTTCTTCAAGCCTGCAGGCGCACGGCGATGCAAGCTGGGAACGCCAACAGTATTCAGCCCCGAGCAACCAATGCCATTCTCTCCCTCCGATGCGTGGCTTCAGGGCTTGGGCGCCGCCTTCGTTCAGCTGGCCGCCGGCGAGTTTGCCGCAGCCGTCCGTGGAACCCATACCTCGCCGGTTCGAGCGCTCGGCAAGTGGCTGGTCGACACGCTGCCAACACCGCTGATCGACGTCGCAATTGCATTGCTTCGGCGCGGCGACAAGCCCGCGATCGCCATCGCACTGACCTTGTTCAGTCTCGGAGTTCCGGCGATGGCCGCGACCGCGGGCACGGCCACGCTCGTGGCGGCGTTGCTGTTGTCTGGGTTGCTCGGGCTGTATGCGCTGTGGCGCCGCACCGAGCTTTCGCGCACCACGGCCGCCCCCCTGGGTTTGGTCGCGACAGCGGCAGGGATACTGGGTGTCTTCTTCGGCGCGGAAGCTTCCTTCGCCATCGGCTTCGCCGCGGCGGGACTGGCGTTGGTGATTCGTCGTGTCCGACAACGCCGGCGCGCAGAGCCCGTACGTCTGCCACGGCCGCAAGCCCCCCTGGGTTCGCCCCCTGGCTCTGCCTCCCTGGAGATTCCAGGACTGTCCGAGTTGATCACCCCTGTCGACCGATTCTTCGTCACCGACGTGACGTTTCCTGCTCCGAGCGTCGTGTTGCGACAGTGGCGCCTCGTGGTGCGAGGCATGGTCGAGCACCCGCTCAGTCTCACCCTCGACGAGCTGCTGTCGCTTCCATCGCGAGAGATCGACGCGGTTCTGATGTGTGTGCACAACCCCGTTGGCGGCCCTTTCGTAGGGAATGCGCGCTGGCAAGGCGTACTGCTGCGCGACCTGCTCGTGCGCGCCGGAGCGGCCACGGAAGCGGACCATGTCCGGCTTCACTCGGTGGACGGGTTCTCTGCCGGCATCAGCTTGTCGTTGCTCGAGGACGGCTTCGAGCCCATGCTGGTCTACGCCATGAACAGCACACCACTCACACGCGCGCACGGTGCTCCAGTTCGAGTCCTTGTGCCTGGCATCCACGGCTATGACGCGAACATCAAGTGGCTGGCGTCCGTGGAGGTCATGCGGTTCAGCGAAGCCATCGACTACGCGGAGCGCAAGGGCTGGCCAAGACGGCCATCCCGCATGGCGCCGAACTCGAGGATCGACGTTCCAAACCACTCAGCGCTGCTGGCACCCGGCCGCCAGATCGTCGCCGGTGTGGCGTGGAGTCCTCCGCACGGCGTCGCGAAGGTCGAACTGCGCATCGACGGCGGCCCGTGGCAAGTCTGCGCGCTGGCCACGGCCCTCGGCCCGAGTGCTTGGGTTCAGTGGCAAGCGCCCTGGGATGCAACGCCCGGCCGCCACACCTTGGAGACCCGCACCTGGGGACGAGAAGGCGTTCAGGCCGAACTCGCTGCCGCACCCTACCCCGACGGGGCCCGCGGCTACCACCGCATTGCGGTTGACGTGCAATCGACGCGCACCCCGCAGAGGCGCCAGGTCTGTTGGTGGCTCGCATCGGATGCACGCGCGCGAGGGCTCCTGGCCTGGCGAGGAATCACTGCGTGGCGCAGGCACCGGCCCCACAGGGGGTAGACGGTTTGGCGCCTCGTGTCTGGTGAAGCCCGCAACGACAAAGGGAGGGGCGCGTATGTCCGTTTCGGCTGTGCTCGGCGAACGCCGCATCGTTCAAGTTCCAGAAGGTCCGATCGAGTATCGGGTCACGGGCACGGGTCCGACCATCGTGTTCCTGCACGGCATCATCGCCAACGGCGACGTGTGGCGTGGTGTGGTCGAGGATCTGGCAAGGGATCACTGCTGCATCACACCCGACTGGCCGCTGGGAGCGCATGCCCTCAAGATGCGGGACGGCACCGACTTTTCGCTTCCGGGAATTGCCCAGATGGTCGACCGCTTCCTTGCGGCTGCGAATCTCGACAGCGTCGTGCTCGTCGCCAATGACACGGGGGGTGCAGTGGCACAACATGTGGTTGCCGACCATGCCCAGCGGATTGCTGCGCTCGTATTGACCCCATGCGACGCCTTCGACAACTTCGTCCCGCTGCCGATTCGGCACCTGCGCCTGTTGGGGAGAACGTCATGGGGACTGTGGGTCTTGGCGCAAACCTTGCGCTGGCGTTGGGTACAACGACTGCCCATCGCCTTTGGTCTGCTGACTGAGAGGGCGATCCCGGACGACATCATGAGGTCCTACACCGCCCCGCTGCGCGACCGCCCAGGCACACGAAGCGATTTCGCGGCCTTGGTCCGCGCCATCGATCCGATGTACACGGTCGAGGTTGCCACGCGCCTTCCGGGGTTCCCCAAGCCGGTGCTGCTTGCGTGGGCGCGAGAGCGTCGCCGATTCTTCCCGCTCGAGCACGCCCACCGCCTGGCTGGCTTGTTCCCGGATGCGACCGTCGAAGTGATCGACGATTCAGGCCCGTTCGTGACCGAAGACCAGCCGGCCGCCGTCGCACGAGCGATCCGGCACTTCGTGACGACTCGCGTCGAGCCCCACGACATGCCCCGTCAACCCTTGTCGAAACAGACCGAGATCTGATCCCGCCGCCCGATCAGCGAAGACGGTGCGATCCCGAAGTTGTCGCGGAATGAACGCGACAGATGTGCCGAGTCGCTGAAGCCGACCGCGTGAGCAGCTTCGGTCCACGAAGCCCCCTGAAGGACGGATTCGACAGCCCGACGCAGTCTCGTCCACACCACATAGCGCCGCAACGGTACACCCGTCTCCTCGACGAACCGGTGGCTCAGCCAACTCGGCGAGACGTTCAGCTGGTTCGCCAGCGACTGCAGTCGCACGGGTCGATCTATGGCCGACTGCAGGACCTGCAGCGCACGAACAATCCGAGCATCGCGGCCGCGCCCGCTCGCATTGACGCTGCCCAAGCCGAGCCATGCTCTGCAGATGGCGTCCGCTTCGTCGATGGTCCCGCCTTCGGCTGCGAGCGTCGCCAATCCCGCGGCCGCCGGGTGCGGCGGTTGGAAAGGAACAATGCACTCATCTGTGTGTAGCCGACCCTCGACGCAGGCGTACTCGGCCCCCTCTGACTCCATGAAGAGCATCGCCACCTGAGCGTCCTTGGCATCGAAGGCATGCGGCTGGTCGGGCAGGACGCGAAATCCATTCCACGCTTCCCATTTTCCGTGGGGCTCGATACGCGAACGCAAGCTGCCGCCGAGTCCCCAGCAGATCTGGGCCGCATGATGGCGATGCGATCGAGTACTGGGGCCAGGCCCGATGTAGAGCAGGCGGTGGGGCCACAGGTAAAGCCGCACTCGAACGCACTCATCGGCGGCCTCAGCGGGAAGGCGGGTCAACGAGCCCATCATGTTGTTGCGAGACGCCGGCCGCGACAATCAAGTTCATAGAGCCTGCGAAACCTCGAGGATGGGCTTCAATCCCGTTCCGAATCTGCCGATGGCGGCGCGGTGCAAGCGCAGTTCGCCATAGGGCAGGTAGCGAATACCGAGTTCCGACACGCGCGAGAACGCCGGCCGTCGCAGTTGCTGTGCCACCTGGTCGCGCCGATCGTCGGGCGCGACCAGGAACATCGCGGTACCCGCCCCCAGTGCGCAACCCAGCGCCAGATCCAGCATGCGCACGATGCCGGAGTAGATCGAAGTCGAATGCTCGACCTCGAAGGCAGCGACGACTCGCGCGCCGCTGGTGTCCAGCCAGACCACGTCGATCAGGCGCACAGACTCCGCGGCGCCGTCGAGTCCTGCGGGCAGACCCTCGAGACAACCATCGCCGAGCCGGCCGTCCAGGTACTCGCGCGAGCGATCGTTCGCCGCGATCCACACCTGAAAGCCCAAACTCAGGCCGAGATCGCGCAGCCAGCCCTGAACCTCCGTATGCGTGGTGTCGCTCTCCCGCTCGAGCGTCCACTGCCGGTGTTGCGCGACCGTCTCTTCACGCACCCTCGCGAGGTCGCCTTGCCAAGCCTGCGCCGCCAAAGGATCGTTCTCGCGCGGCGGCGCCTCGTAGCGCCCGGAGCCGATGTCGAACAGCAGCCCGGCGACCGCGCCGAGGTCATTGGACAGGCGCGAGCGATGCTCGGCGTTCAGGCGCATGACCCCTTCTCGCATCGACAGATAGTGGTCCCAACGCCCCAGTTTGACGTTGCCTCCGGTCAGCGCGTTGTAGCCCCGCACGATCGCCGTGTTGAACGGAACGACAAGGGTCGGGTGGATGAAGTAAAGGAGGTTCGCCACGGCCGGCCCCAACCCCTTGATCTGCCGAGCGTCGAGCTGACGGATTGCGTCGATCACCGCTTCGGCCGTGTCGCAGCAGTCGCACGCGTGCAGCAGCCGCCCGAAGGCGCGCTGGTTGTCCTCGTTCTCGTAGATGTCCGGGATGCGCAGCTTGGGCTTCCACAGAAACGCATGGTCCGCACCCTTGAAGACCTGCCGCTGCTCGGCGATCGACGACACGACGGTCTCCAGCGTCGAGCCCCGATACACGTTGCCGAAGCTTCCCCCCTCGATCTCGCGCACGATCTGCCCGATGCCGCGCCGGATCGAGCGGAAGTTCTTCAGGCGCTCTTCCCACAGGAACCAGGTGCGGTACGTTGCATGGGGATCGGCCCGCCAACGGTCGATCAGGGCATCCCGCTGGGCGGCAGAGGACATCGGCAAGACGGCTTGTTCCATGGCCGGCAAGCTTAGCGCCATCGCGGCCGCGTGCGGCGCGAACGGGGCATGTCGAATGCCTGCAGCGTCTGCCGGCCGATCCTGACGACTTCGTCATCAATCGGTCAGGTTCCGGTCAATCGAAGCCGCGTACCGTGATGTCCTTCCCTGCAGCAAGCCAGGGGAGACTTCGCTGCCAATCCCGGATAGCGCGTACCTTGAAGAAGGAGCATTGACATGAGGACCATCGCAGACTTGCTGGCACTCGCCGGCCTGGCCATCGGTTCGGCGTCGGCGGCAACCGCCGGAACGGAAGGCGCGGGCACTGGCGTCCCGTTGGTTGTCGCCAAGCGCCTTGGCACAACCACGCCAGCGACCGTCCCAGCCGAGGTGCGGCTGTCGGGCGTTCCGATGCGTCAAGCGACGGTCGGCTTGGGCACGCAGCGACTGGCTGCGGTGATGCCGGCGGCGTCGGTGGTGAATGTGTCGGGCGTGCCCTTGGCGCGTGCCAAGCAACTTTGACGGCTGGGCGGACCGTCCGGGTCACGTACCGTCAGGCGGGTGACCTCGCGCCGGCCAGCGTCTCGATGATCGGGCAGGCCTGCATGGGGCCGGCCTGCCTGCAGCGATGCAGCAACTCGGACAGCGCCCCGCGCATGCGATGCAGGTCCGCCAGCTTGTCCTCGATCTGGCCCAGACGTGCCTGGGTGACCGACTGGATGGCCCGGCGGTTGCGGCCGTCCTCCAGGTCCAGCAGGCTGCGCACCTCGTCCAGCGAAAAGCCCAGCGCTTGCGCACGCTTGATGAAGGCGATGCGGTCAATCGCCGCAACGGGGTAGACCCGAAAGCCGCCGTTTGCCGCCGGCACACGCAGCAGTCCGCGCGATTGGTAGTAACGCACCGTCTCCACGCCCACTCCGGCTGCCTTCGCAAGGCGACCGATGGTCAAGGGAGAGGCTACCTCCAAGGGCGCGGGGCGCGCGACCATTCTTTTTTTCACGGCGGCATGGTACGTCCGGATTCCGTAGTTGACCCCAGAGCCGGTTTGACGACGATCAACCTTTCCGATGCAATGTCCGGCGAGACTTCCGCCGCGGATTCTGCAAATCTGTGCACGTACCGACTTGAACATGACTCTGACCGCCAGCCGCCACCACAGGCGCAGCATCGCCCTCACGATGTTGCTCGTGTGGGTCTTCGCGCTGCTGTCGGGAGTGGCGAATGCCTGTCTGACGGAACCGCGCGGCGAACTGGCGCATGCCGACATCCAGGTTTCGCAGGCAGACCATCCGGCGCTAGCCGCTGTACAACAATCCCACGCGGCGGATCAAGCGAAGCACGGCGAGCACCCCGACAAGGCGCCGTGCCAGAAGTCCTGCGACGCGTCGTCGCAGACGCTGCTGAAGCAACTTCCCAAGTTCGACTCGCCTGATCAGATGGTCCTGGTTCCTGCGCCTCACAGGCAGGCCAGCGACCTGCACATGGCGCCGGCCGCCCTGGTCCGCGCCGCTCTTGCAGCGGTTCCACCGCCCTCACCCCCTCCGCGGGTGCAGTTCTCCCGGCTCGCGCTGTAGAGCGCGACCCCAGGGGCGCAGCGACGGACGCTCCAGTGCGTCCCTTGCTGGCGGCCCGCCGCGCAGCTCCGACCTGTTGACTCCGTAGCCAACTACGGACCGCACAGTCGGACCGCAAGTCGCGGCATCACTCCCTTGTCCGGCCACCGGGCCGACCAACCGCCGACCGATCGTTCTCTCGCTTCCAGGAGGCTTCCATGTTCCGTTTCCGCACCCTCGCCGTTGCCGCAACTCTCGCCGCTGTGTCCGCGGCTTCGTTCGCGCAGGACGACCAGCATAAGGCCCATCACCCCGCCGGGGCAGCTTCCGCAGCGATGCCTGCACCGGCCACGGGCAAACCGGCGGGCATGCCCGACATGGCCATGATGGACAAGCACATGAAGACCATGCAGGCGATGCACGACAAGATGGCCAGCGCAAAGACGCAAGCGGAGCGCGAAGCCCTGATGGCCGAGCACATGAAGCTCATGCAGGAGGGCATGTCGATGATGGGTGGCATGGCGCCTGGTAAGGCGCCAGCCAGCGCTGCCGCGCGCCAGCAGATGATGGAGAAGCGCATGGACATGATGCAGTCGATGATGCAGATGATGATGGACCGCATGCCCATGTCGCCTGCCGCGCCGGCCAAGTGACTTTCGTACGCGCCTGAAAGCCCCGGTCGAACTCTTCGAATCGCTGGGCTGAACCGAGAGCCGCACAGGAGCCCTTCCATGAATCATGACCACGACGAGCCGATCCGCCGCGCGCGCGGATTCTGGCGCAGCCGATATGCCATCGGACTGCTGGTGTTTGCCGCGATCGCCCTGTTCTTCCTGCTGACCGAACACCGCGCGCACACCCTGGGCGCCTTGCCCTACCTGCTGCTGGCTGCGTCACCGTTCCTGCACATCTTCATGCACCGCGGTCACGGCCACGGGCATGGTCACGGTGATGCACACGATGGCAAGCGGCCGTCGGACGACCGCGCTGCCGGTCCGGAAGCGTCCGAAGGACGTTCCCGGAAGACGCGCCACCACCACTGAGGGGATCTCCAGATGAGTCACGACCAACCCGGCTACGGACTGTGGATGCTGGTCATCCTCAATTCAGCCATCTTCCTGATGTTCGCCTTCAGCTTCTTCAAGCCGCAGACCGGACGCGACTGGCGCACCTTCGGGGCCTTCGCCGCCTTCGTGGTTGCGCTGTTCGTCGAGATGTACGGCTTCCCGCTCACGATCTACCTGATGTCGGGCTGGCTGCAGACGAAGTACCCGAACCTGGACCTGATGTCGCACAACAGCGGGCACCTCTGGTCGACGCTGCTGGGCGAGAAAGGCGATCCGCACTTCGGGTTGCTGCACATCGCCAGCTACGTCTTCCTCGGATTGGGCTTCTACCTGCTGTCCGCGGCCTGGAACGTGCTGTACCACGCCCAGCGCGCAAACCGCCTGGCGAAGACCGGGCCCTATGCGCGCGTCCGCCATCCGCAGTACGTCGCCTTCGTGATGATCCTGCTGGGTTTCCTGCTGCAGTGGCCCACGCTGCTGACGCTGGTGATGTTCCCGATCCTGGTGGCCATGTACGGACGCCTTGCCGTCACGGAAGAGCGCGAGATGCGCGAGCGTTTCGGCACCGAGTTCGACGCCTACGCCGCGCGCACACCGCGCTTCGTTCCCGCTCTGAGCGGACGCGCCTCGGCTGCCTGAGGTCGGCGATCGCAAGTGAAAGACACCCGCAGTTGCACCGTGGTCCACAACGTAGTACGGCCTTGAAGGAGACTACCGTGCCGAACTCCGCCATCCCTGCCGATTCGCCAGACGATTCGAACCGCCGGCTCTGGCTCGGCGCGGCAACCGCCGCCGGCGGCGCGGGACTGGTCGCCACCGCGGTGCCATTGGTGGCCTCTTTCGCGCCGAGCGAGAAGGCGCGTGCCCTGGGCGCGCCGGTCGACGTCGAGCTGGGAAGCCTGCGCCCCGGCGAACTGCGCACGGTCGAGTGGCGCGGCAAGCCGGTGTTCGTGCTGCGCCGCACGCCCGAGATGGTCGACGCGCTGGCGCGGCACGACACCCTGCTCGCCGACCCGCAGTCACACCGGTCGGAGCAGCCCGACACCGCGCGCAACGCGTTGCGCTCGAGCCGACCCGACCTGGCCGTGATCGAGGCGGTGTGCACCCACCTGGGCTGCGTCCCCACCTTCCGGCCCACGCCCGGCAGCCCTGACATCGGCGCGCAATGGCCGGGCGGCTTCTACTGCCCCTGCCACGGGTCGAAGTTCGACCTCGCCGGCCGCGTGTTCAAGAACGTGCCGGCACCGACCAACCTGACCGTGCCGCCGCACCGTTTCCTCTCCGAAACCGTGCTGCTGATCGGCGCAGATCCAACAGCCTGAGGGACACGCCATGTCCAAGAAGCACAAGAAGCACGAGAAGCTCGCCGAGATCACCACCACCGCGGATGCGGCCGACGGAGCAACCGCACAAGCGTCCGACACCACAACGTCCACGGACCGATCCCTGTCGAGGGAGGAGTACGAGGCCCAACTTCACGTGCTGCAGGTCGAGCTGGTGAAGCTGCAGCGCCACTTCATCCGCTGCCAGGACCGGATCCTGGTCGTGCTCGAAGGTCGCGACGCCGCCGGCAAGGACGGCAGCATCAAGCGCATCGTCGAGTACCTCAGCCCACGCGAGACCCGCGTCGTGGCACTGGGCAAGCCTTCGGACCGCGAGCGCAGCGGCTGGTACTTCCAGCGCTACGTGCCGCACCTGCCGGTGGCCGAGGAACTCGTGCTGTTCAACCGCAGTTGGTACAACCGGGCCGGCGTCGAGCACGTCATGGGCTTCTGCACCAAGGAACAGCATGCGGAGTTCATGCAGTCCGTGCCGAAGTTCGAGGAGATGCTGGTCGGATCGGGCATCAAGCTGCTGAAGTACTACCTCGACGTCAGCAAGGCGGAACAGGCCAAGCGCCTCGAGGAACGCCGCCGCGACCCGCTCAAACAGTGGAAGTCGAGCCCGATCGACGCAGTGGCCGTCAAGCATTGGAAAGCGTATTCCGCGGCACGCGACGCCATGCTGATGCGAACGCACACGGCGACAGCGCCGTGGCGCATCGTGCGCGCGGACAACAAGCGCCTGGCCCGTCTCAACTTGATGCGCGACATCCTCTCCCGGCTCCACTACGCCGGCCGCAAGGACAAGCTCGTGCGTCCCGACCCCGACATCGTGTTCGAGTTCTCTCCCGATTGCCTCGAGGCCGGACGCCTGGCCCGCTGACATCCCATCCAAAGGATCCTTCATGAAGACAAGCACCGTAGAAGTCGGCGAACTGGTCTCGAGCCTGAGCGCCGCCGGCGTGCAGCGCCAGATCGCGGCGCTGCCCGGCGTTCATCACGTCGACGTCAACTACGTCGCCGGCAGCGCCACCGTGCACTACGACGAGACCAAGACATCGCTGGAGGACATCCGCCGGCGCATCGTCGAGTGCGGCTACCACTGCCGCGGCGAAATGCTGCCCGCCCACGTCTGCCCGCCCGAGGGACATGCTGAGCACGCGGGACACGAAGGCCATGGCGCCCACGCCGGGCACGCCGGCCACGTCGCCGCGACGACGCCTGCCGTGAGCGGCGCCGCACCGAAGACACCACCGGCCGCGCCGCACGCGGGTCACGCGGCGCATGCCGGCCACGGCGGCGAAGCCGCGCATCAGATGAGCGACATGATGCACGACATGGGCCACGCGCCCGGCATGTCGATGCAGGACATGGCCAACGACATGCGCAACCGCTTCCTGGTCGCGCTGCTGTTCTCGATTCCGGTGTTCCTCTACTCGCCGATGGGCAAGATGTTCGGCGACTTCGCGACGCCGTTCGGGATGGATCGCAACCTCTTCCTGTTCATCGTCGCCACCGGCGCCATCGCCTATCCCGGCTGGCCGTTCTTCGTCGCCGGCTGGCGCGCCGCGCGCAACAAGGTGGCCAACATGGCCACGCTGGTCGTGCTGTCGGTCGGCACCGGCTACGTGTTCAGCCTCGGTGCCACGTTCTTCTACGAAGGCGAGGTGTTCTACGAGGCCGCGTCGGTGCTGCTGGTGTTCATCCTGCTCGGCCACTGGCTGGAGATGCGCGCCCGCGCCGGCGCCTCCGATGCGATCCGCGCGCTGATGGACCTGGCGCCGCCGATGGCCACCGTGCTGCGCAACGGTGTCGAAACCAAGGTGCCGACCTCCGAGGTGCTGGTCGGCGAGACGGTGGTCATCAAGCCGGGCGACAAGATCCCGGTGGACGGCAAGATCATCGACGGCGCATCGCAGGTCGACGAGTCGATGCTCACCGGTGAGTCGATGCCGGTGAAGAAGGTCGTCGGCAATGCGGTAATCGGCGCGACCATCAACAAGAGCGGCAGCTTCCGCTACCAGGCCACCAAGGTCGGTGCCGACACGGCGCTCGCGCAGATCGTCAAGCTGGTGCAGGAAGCGCAGAACTCGAAGGCGCCGGGCCAATTGCTCGCCGACCAGGCCTCGCAGTGGCTGGTGCTCATCGCCATCGTCGTCGGACTCGCGACCTTCGCGGTGTGGTTCTGGGTCCTCGGCCAGCCGCTGCTGTTCGCCCTCACCCTCACCATTACCGTCTTCGTGATCGCCTGCCCCGACGCGCTCGGGCTGGCCACACCGATGGCGATCATGGTCGGTACGGGCCTCGGTGCGATGAACGGCATTCTCTTCAAGAACGCCGCGGCGCTGGAGAACGCGACCAAGCTGACGGTGGTTGTCTTCGACAAGACCGGCACACTGACACTGGGCCAGCCGGACGTGGTCGAGATGGTGCCGGCGCCGGGTGTGACGGAAGCGCAGTTGCTGTCCACCGCGGCCGCAGTGGAGAAGTTCTCCGAGCACCCGCTGGCGCTGGCGGTGCTCAAGCGCGCCGGCCCGCTGACGTCGGAGGGGCAGGAGACCGCCACCGCCTTCACCAACATCGACGGCCAAGGCGCGCGCGCCAGGATCGGCGACGAGGTAGTTCTGCTCGGCAACCGCAAGCTGATGGAGGCGGAACAGATCGGCCTCGCGGAGCTGGCGGCCGAGGCGGCACGCCTGCAAGGCGGCGGCCGCACGGTCGTCCACGTGGCACGCGGCGGCCGCCTCATCGGCCTGATCGCGATCGCCGATGCGGTGCGCCCGACTTCCAGGGCCACGATCGCCAAACTGCAGGAGCGTGGCGTCAAGGTCGCCATGATCACCGGCGACAACCAGGCCACTGCCGAGCGCATCGGCAAGGAACTCGGCATCGACATCGTGCTTGCCGACGTGCTGCCGGGACAGAAGGCCTCGAAGATCAAGGAACTGCAGGCCCAGGGCCACAAGGTCGCCATGGTCGGCGACGGCATCAACGATGCGCCGGCCCTCACGCAGGCCGATGTCGGCTTCGCGATCGGCGCCGGCACCGACGTGGCCATGGAAAGCGCCCAGGTCGTGCTGATGAAGAGCGACCCCTACGACGTCGTCGGCGCGATCGAGCTGTCGCGCGCGACGCTGCGCAAGATGCACCAGAACCTGTGGTGGGCGGTGGGCTACAACGTGATCGCCTTTCCGCTTGCAGCCGGTGTCTTCTATCCGTTCACGCTGTCGCCCGAGGTCGCGGCACTGTCGATGTCGGGCAGTTCGGCCATCGTGGCGATCAACGCGCTGATGCTCAAGCGCACCAAGCTCGCCGGCATCCGCAGTCCTCACCCTGCGCCGGCCGCATCGTCGTCGGTGGCGCAAGGCGCGTCGGCCTGAACCTGACGCGGTGTTGCAGCGATGACAAACCCTGGCCGCCTCGAACACCAGCGATTGCCGGCAGCGTCGCGGCTGGGGGCGTGGCAACTGGCTTGGCTGGCGGCTGCGGTCTTCGTCGTCTCCGCGGGCTATGGCGCGCTAATGCCATTGCTGCCGGCCTGGCTCGCGCCGTTGATGACGGCCGATGGCCAGGCCGAAGTCGCGCGCCATGTCGGACTGCTCAGCGGCCTTTACGCCGCCGGGGTGCTGGTCGGCGCGCCGCTGTGGGGGCTCGTCTCCGACCGCTGGGGGCGGGGCCGCATCCTGATGATCGGACTGGTCGGCTACGTCGCCAGCCTGCTTCCCTTGCTGCGGGCCGACTGGGTCGGGATCGCGGGCATCTACGCCTTGCGCGGCGCCACCGGCTTCTTCGTGGCCGCCGTCCTGCCGGTTGTGCCCGCGCTCGTCGCCGAGCACACGCCGCAGAGCCAGCGAGCGCGCCGGTTCGCGTGGCTTGGTGCGATGTCGCTGCTGGGCTTCCTGTTCGGGCCGGGACTCAATGCCGCCGCCGCGCAGATGGCCGGCGCACTCGCCGGCGTCGGGGCCGGTACTCTCGACCCGACCGATCTCGTGATCGTGATATCGGCCGCGCTGGGGGCGCTGATGATGCTGGGACTCGCCGCCACCCTGCCGCGCGTCCCGCCAGCCGCCCTCGAGGACGATTCGCAGCCCGCGTCTGCCGATCGCGGGCGCGCAGTGTCGCTGTGGGGGCTGAACGGCGTGGTCATGTTCGTGCTGTCCGGCTTCGAGCTCGGCATCGTGCTGCAGGGCCAGCAGCACCCGACGCTGTCGTCGCGCGAGATTTCGCTGATGTTCGCCGAGTGCAGTCTCGTGATGCTCGGTGTCAACGCGCTGCTGTTCTTCACCGGTCTGCTCGAGCGCGCCGCCGGCCGCGGCGTGATGGCGGCCGGGCTGGTGCTGGCCATCGCCGGCCTGGCGATGCTGGCACAGCACCGCAGCGACGCCTGGATGTACATCGGCGTCAGTTTCACCGCCGCCGGCACCGGGCTCGTGCTGCCGACGATTTCCTACCTCGCCGCGGGAGCTTCCCGGCGACGGCTCGGCGCCACGATGGGCGGGCTGGCTGCGGCAGCAGGTTTCGGCCAGACGCTGGGCTCGGCGGCCACCGGCTGGCTCTTCGGCGCGGTGGCCCAGCTCAGCTTCGCGTGGCTCGCGCTGCCGCTGCTGGCCACGCTGGGCAGCCTGATCGTCCGACCCGCGTGGTGGGCGATCGAAGGCCGGCCGTCGCGGTCGCCACGCGCTTCTTCCGAGCCGCTTCCCAAATGACAACCCCAGGAGCCCTGACCATGCGCCACTTCCTCGTCGTCCTTCTTGCCGCGCTGACGCTCGCGCTGTCCGGCTGCGGCTACAACACCTTCCAGTCCACCGACGAGCAGATCAAGGCCAGCTGGTCCGAGGTGCTGAACCAGTACCAGCGCCGCGCCGACCTGATCCCGAACGTCGTGGCCACCGTCAAGGGCGAGGCCAACTTCGAGCAGGAAACGCTCACCAAGGTGGTGGAGGCGCGCGCCAAGGCCACCTCGATCCAGGCCACGCCGGAACTGGTCAACAACCCCGAGGCGTTCAACAAGTTCCAGGCCGCGCAGGGTGAGCTGTCGAGCGCGCTGTCGCGCCTGCTGGCCGTCAGCGAGAACTACCCCAGCCTGAAGACTAACCAGGGCTTCCAGGACCTGCGCGTTCAACTCGAAGGCACCGAGAACCGGATCGCCGTGGCGCGTGGCCGCTATGTGAAGGCCGTGCAGGACTACAACGTCGCGGTTCGCACCTTCCCCAGCAACCTGACGGCAATGGTGTTCGGCTATGGGGTCAAGGCCAACTTCAGCGTCGTCGACGAGGCAGCGCTCGCGGTGCCGCCGAAGGTCGATCTCGGCGGCATCGGCGCCTCGGGGGCCAAGAGGTGACAGCAGCCCGCGTCCCGCTCGGACGCCTCCTGCGCTGGCTCGCCGTCGTCTGGCTCCTGTGCGGGGCCGCGCTGGGCGCCGCCCAGGACCTGGTCCCGGTGCCGCCGCTGCAAGGCCGGGTGACCGACCTGACCGGAACGCTGACGGCACCGCAGAGCGCCGCGCTCGAGCGAACGCTGCGCGCGTTCGAGGAGCGCAAGGGCACGCAGATCGCGGTGCTCATCGTGCCTACGACGCGGCCGGAGGCGATCGAACCCTTCGCGCTGCGTGTGGTCGAGCAATGGAAGCTGGGCCGCCGCAAGGTCGACGACGGTGCGCTGTTGCTCGTCGCGAAGGACGACCGTGCCGTCCGTATCGAGGTCGGCTACGGAATCGAAGGCGCACTGAACGATGCCACGGCCGCGCGGATCATCGCGGAGGTCATCACCCCCCGGTTCCGGCAGGGCGATTTCTATGGAGGCCTCACGGCAGGGCTCGACCGGATCGTGCGTGTCCTCGATGGCGAGGCCCTGCCGGCCCCGACGCGGCGGGGCTCGGCATCTTCCGACAACGGCCTCGGCCAAAGCTGGCCGGTGCTGTTCATCGTCGCGCTGGTGCTCGGCGGCGTGTTGCGGCAGGTGCTGGGTCGAGTGCCCGGAGCACTGGTGGTTGGCGGCGTGCTGGGCGTCGTCGCCTGGTTCGCGCTCGGCACCCTGGCCGTCGCGGCCACCGCGGGCCTGACCGGCTTCTTCGTCACTCTGCTGGGTATCGGCATGGGCGGCCACGGTGGCATGCACGGTCACGGTGGGCACCGCGGCGGTGGCTTCGGCGGAGGCGGCGGGTTCGGCGGCGGCGGCGGCGGTTTTGGCGGGGGCGGTGCCTCCGGCAGGTGGTGAGCATGGATCTGCCACGACTCCTGCGCCACCTCGCGACGACCTCGGCGCGCGTGCGCCGCGCCTTCCCCGCGTCCGCGCTGCGGTCGATCGAGCAGGCGATCGCAGCGAGCGAGGCCATCCATGCGGGCGAGCTTCGATTCGTCGTCGAAGGCGCGCTCGACGGCCTGCCGCTGCTGCGTGGCCAGACGGCGCGCGAACGCGCCATCGAGCTCTTCGCGCGACTGCACGTCTGGGACACCGAACACAACACCGGCGTGCTGATCTACGTGCTGCTGGCGGACCGGCGGGTCGAGATCGTCGCCGACCGCGGCATCCATGCCAAGGCCGGAGCCGAGGCCTGGTCTGCCATCTGCCGCGGCATGGAGACGCACTTCGGCGCCGGCGACTTCGGCCGCGGCGCCGTTCAGGGCATCGAGGCCGTTACGCAGCTCGTGACGCGCCATTTCCCGCTCACGCCCGGCGACCGCAACGAGTTGCCCGACGCACCGCTCCTGCTCTGAACACACACCACAAGAGGACTCCATGCAACTGCAATTCCTTGGCGCCACCGGCACCGTCACCGGCTCGAAGTACCTGCTGCGCCACGAGGGCGCGACGCTGCTCGTCGACTGCGGCCTGTTCCAGGGCTACAAGCAACTGCGGCTGCGCAACTGGGCACCGATGCCCGTGCCCGCCGCCGGCATCGACGCGATCGTGCTGACGCACGCCCACATCGACCACAGCGGCTACGTCCCGCTGCTCGCGCGGCAGGGCTTCAAGGGCAAGGTCTACTGCTCGGAAGCGACCTATGAGCTCTGTCGCATCCTGCTGCCCGACAGCGGCCATCTGCAGGAAGAGGAAGCCGAGTACGCCAACCGGCGCGGCTACTCCAAGCACAAGCCGGCGCTGCCGCTGTACACCCGCGAGGACGCCGAGCGCTGCCTGAAGCAGTTCGTGCCTCGGCCCTACGGCACTTCGTGGAGCCCCGCCCCCGGCCTGCAGGCACGCCTGGATCCATCGGGGCACATGCTGGGCTCCGCCTTCGTGAATATCGACGACGGTCGGCGGTCGATCCTGTTCTCCGGCGACATCGGTCGTCCGAACGACCTGGTGCTGGCCGCACCGGCGCGCGTTCCGGGTGCCGACTACGCCGTGGTCGAGTCGACCTATGGCGACCGCCAGCACGAGGCGAGCGATCCGCTGCTCAAGCTCGGCGAGGTGATCAACCGCACGGCGGCGCGCGGCGGTGTCGTGGTGATCCCGGCGTTCGCCGTCGGGCGGGCGCAGAACCTCATGTACTGCATCCACCTGCTCAAGGAGCGCGGCGTCATCCACCACCTGCCGGTCTACCTCGACAGCCCGATGGCCACCGACGCGACGCGCATCTACCACGCGCACCGCAGCGAACACCGGCTGAGCCCCGAGCAGTGCGAGGAGATGTGCCATGCGGCGACGATCGTCAACAAGCCCGACGACTCGCGCGCGCTGAGCGCGCGGCGCGGGCCGATGGTCATCATCTCGGCCAGCGGCATGGCCACCGGCGGTCGCGTCGTCCACCATCTCAAGGCCTTCGCGCCGGATCGCCGCAACACGATCCTGTTCGCGGGCTACCAGGCCGGCGGCACGCGCGGCGCCGCCATCCTGCAGGGCGCCGCCTCCGTGCGCATCCACGGCGAGGACGTGCCGATCCATGCCGAGGTGGCGGCGCTGGACAGCCTGTCCGCTCATGCAGACGCCGGCGAGATCCTGCAGTGGCTGCGCGGCTTCGACGCGCCGCCGACGCAGACCTTCATCACCCACGGCGAACCGGCAGCGGCCGACGCGATGCGCTCGCGCATCGAGCACGAACTGGGCTGGCCCTGCCGCGTGCCCGACTACCTGGAAACGGTGGAACTGGCATGAGCGCGAACATGGGCACGGACTCGACGCCCGCGCACGGTGCGGGCGCCGACGACACGCTGCGTGCCTGGCGCACCGGCATCGACACCTACCAGGAGCCGGTCGTCTACATGCGGCGCGATTGCGCGGTCTGCCGTTCCGAGGGTTTCACGACACAGGCACGTGTCCAGCTCACGGCGCGCTCGGGAAGCATCGTGGCCACGCTCAGCGTCGTGGACGGCCCCTGGCTCGGACATGGCATCGCGGGCCTGTCCGAGGCGGCATGGACTTCACTTCGTCCGCAGCCGGGCGAGTGGCTGACCGTCAGCCACGCGCCGGTCCTCGAGTCGCTCAGCCATGTCCGTGCCAAGGTCTACGGCCACCGCCTCGATGCCGGTGCCTTTGGCGCCGTCATCGGCGACATCGCAGCCGGCCGCTATTCCGACCTGCACCTGGCCACCTTCATCACCGCCTGCGCGGGCGACCGCCTCGATCTCGACGAGACCGTCGCGCTGACGCGGGCGATGATCGACGTCGGGGAACGGCTGGACTGGGGCCGCGACAGGGTCGTGGACAAACATTGCGTCGGCGGCCTGCCGGGCAACCGCACGACGCTGCTCGTCGTGCCCATCGTCGCGGCCTGTGGCCTGACGATGCCCAAGACCTCGTCGCGCGCGATCACGTCCCCTGCCGGCACGGCGGACACGATGGAGGTGCTGGCCCCGGTCGATCTCGACATCGCCGCGATGCGGCGCACCGTCGAGAGCACCGGCGCCTGCATCGTCTGGGGAGGTTCGGTCCGGCTGAGCCCGGCCGACGACATCCTGATCCGCGTCGAGCGACCGCTCGATCTCGACAGCGAGGGACAACTCGTCGCCTCCGTGTTATCCAAGAAGGCGGCGGCCGGCTCGACGCATGTGCTGATCGACCTGCCGGTGGGGCCGACCGCCAAGGTCCGCAGCGCAGAGGCGGCAAAGACACTCGGGCGCCGCCTCATCGAGGTTGGCCGGGCCATCGGACTGCAGGTGGCACTGCGCGTCACCGACGGCCTGCAGCCGGTCGGGCGCGGCATCGGCCCGGCGCTGGAGGCGCGCGACGTGCTGGCCGTGCTGCGCCGCGAGACCGATGCGCCCGACGATCTCAGGCAGCGCGCCTTGCGGCTGGCCGGCGACATCCTCGAACTGGGTGGCGCGGCGCCGGAAGGCCACGGCCTGCGGCTGGCGACCGAGGTTCTGGCCGACGGTCGGGCCTGGTCGAAGTTCGCCGCCATCTGCGAAGCCCAGGGCGGCCTGCGCGAGGTGCCGCTGGCGTCGCACCGGCAGGTCGTCGAGGCGCCATCGGGAGGGCGCATCACGGCGATCGACAACCGCGTGCTGTCGCGAGCCGCCAAGCTCGCCGGCGCGCCGAAGGCACCGGCCGCCGGCGTCGACGTGCACGCCCGCCTCGGCGATGTCGTGCAAGCCGGGCAGCCGCTGTTCACGCTGCATGCGCAGGCACCGGGGGAACTGGCTTACGCACGCCAGTACGTCGATGCCCGCCCGCCCATCTTCCAGATCTCGGAGGTGTCTTGAGACCGATCGTCTTCCATCTGCCCGGCGACGAGGCCTTTGCCGACCGGCTGGTGCGCACACTGCAGGCCGAACGTGCCGGCCTGGAACTGCACCGCTTTCCGGACGGCGAGTCGCTGGTCCGCCTCGATGCCGACGTGACGGGCCGAACCGTCGTGCTCACCTGCAGCCTCGCGCGGCCCGACGACAAGACGCTGCCGCTGCTGTTCGCGGCCGACGCCGCGCGCGACCTCGGCGCGGCGAAGGTGCTGCTGGCGGCACCGTACCTCGCCTACCTGCGGCAGGACCGGCGCTTCCATGCCGGCGAGGCGGTGACGTCGCGCTCCTACGCGGCGCTGCTGTCGACCGCCTTCGACGCGCTCGCGACAGCCGATCCGCACCTGCACCGCTACCACGCACTCGACGAGATCTACCGCATCCCGACGCGCGTCGTGCACACGGCGCCGCTGATCGCCCGATGGGTTGCGGCTCAGGTCGAGCGCCCGCTGTTGATCGGCCCCGACTCGGAGAGCGAGCAATGGGTCGCTGAGGTTGCCGCCGCCGCCGGCGCGCCCTGGACCGTGCTGCAAAAGATCCGTCGCGGCGACCGCGACGTCGAGGTCAGCCTGCCGGATGTGTCGGCCTGGCAGGACCGCCAGCCGGTGCTGGTCGACGACATCGTCTCGAGCGCACGCACCATGATCCAGGCGGTGGCCAGCGTGCGCCGCGTCGGACTGCCGGCACCGCTGTGCATCGGCGTGCACGCGCTGTTCGCGCCGGGCGCCTATGAAGAACTGCTGGCCAGCGGGCCGGCCCGCGTGCTCACCTGCGACACGGTGCCGCACGCATCCAACGAGATCAGTGTCGTCGAGCCGCTGGCGCGCGCCCTGGAAGAGTTGATGGAGGGAACCACATCGTGAACAACAATCGACCGCCCCTGGTCTGGCGGCTGTGGCTGCTCATCGCGCAGGTGATCGCGGTGTCGGCCGGCCTGCTGATCGCCTGGAAGGCGTTCGGGCCCGAGCCCGTGGCGCCGGCCCGCACCGATGTCGTGGCGCTGCGCGAGGCGCCGCACGCCGACACGTCGGCGTCGGCACCAAACGGCAAGGCCGTCATGACGCGCCTCGAGGGCGGCTTTCGCGCGGCGGCGGCCAAGGCCTCGGCCTCGGTCGTCAACATTTACACGCGCAAGGCACCACCACGGCAGTTGCCCGGCTGGCTGCGGCCCTATGGTGGCTCCGACGAGGAGGCGGCGCAGGGCCAATCCAGCCTGGGCTCCGGCGTCATCGTCGCCACCCAGGGTTTCATCCTGACCAACAACCACGTCGTCGAGGGCGCCGACGAGATTGCCGTGATGCTGCCCGGCGGCAAGGTGGCCGAGGCGCGCGTCGTCGGCACCGACCCAGAGACCGACCTCGCCGTGCTGCGTATCGAGGTCAAGGGTTTGCAGCCGATCACCTTCGCCGATCCGGCGTCGGTGCAGATCGGCGACATCGTGCTGGCCGTCGGCGATCCGTTCGGCGTGGGCCAGACGGTGACGCAGGGCATCGTCAGCGCGACGGGCCGCAACCGGCTCGGCATCAACACCTTCGAGAACTTCATCCAGACCGATGCGGCCATCAACCCGGGCAATTCGGGCGGTGCGCTGGTCGACGCGTCCGGTCACCTGGTGGGCATCAACACGGCGATCTACTCGCGCAGCGGTGGATCGCAGGGCATCGGGTTCGCGATCCCGGTGAGCCTCGCGCGGCAGGTGATGGAGCAGATCATCGCCACCGGCCGCGTCAGCCGCGGCTGGCTCGGCGTGAGTGCCCGAGACGTCATCCACGAGACGACCGGCGCCGCAGCCGGTGCCGCACTCGTCGCCGTGCAGCGCGGTGGCCCGGCCGACCGCGCCGGCCTGCGTGCCGGCGACACCGTCGTCTCGATCAACGGCAAGGAGATCAGCGACACCGCCGCGCTCATCAACGAGACGGCCGCGCTGAGCCCGGGCACGCAGGCGCAGTTCAAGATCCTGCGTGGCCGCGAGGCCGTCTCGCTCGCGGTGGAGTTGGGCCGACGCCCGGTCACGCGCAAGCCATGAGAGCGGCATCCCGTGCTGCGCGTCGCACTCCAGTCGGGCCTGCTGCGCACCCTGCTGCGGCGGGCCGACAGCCCCGCATTTCCGGCGGTGGTGGGTGCGGTGGCGCTCGGTGCGGCGCTCTCGATGTCCGTGTCCTTTGCAAGCCTGCTGGTGGCGGCGGTGCTGATGGCGCGGCGCCGCTGGAGCGCCATCGCCGTGGGCGCCAGCCTGGGCGCGGCACTGGGCGCGGCCGTGCTGTACCTGGTGTTCCACCACCTCGGCTGGGCGCGGCTCTTCGCCGCCTATCCCGACGTCGTGCGTTCGTCGGCCTGGAGCGACGCAACGCACTGGCTGTCCGCGTATGGCGTCGTGGCCCTGCTGGTCATCGCTGCCACGCCGCTGCCGCTGACGCCGGCGCTGATGTTCGCCGGCATCTCCCGGCTGCCGATCGTCGAGGTGGTGCTCGCGCTGTGGATCGGCAAGCTCGCGAAGTATCTCGTGTATGCGTGGCTGGCCTCGCGCTTTCCGGAACGTGCGCTGCGGCGCGGTCAGCGGCATGCCGATGCACTGCGCGTCATCGTCGCCCGTGCCCTGTCGGCCACGCCGGCTCAGCGGCACGACGCCACGTCGTCCGGGGAGCTGCGGCGATGACGCCCGGCGACCCGCAGTCCCGGCCGCCCGCACCTCTCCTGCAGGAGTCATGCTGATGTGCTTTTCCGCGCAAGCCAGCTTCACTGCCGGCACCGTGTTGCTGATCGTCGGAGCGGCCACCGTGCGGCGCGCGCGTGCTCGCTCGGAACTGCCGTACGCCTGGATTCCGGTCCTCTTTGGCATCCAGCAACTGCTCGAAGGCGCGCTCTGGCTGACCTTCCCGGACCGCGCGCCGCTGCTCAACACGGTGCTGACGCACGCCTACTCGTTCTTCTCGCACGTGCTCTGGCCGATCTACGTGCCGCTGGCTGCGCTCGCGCTCGAAGCGGTGCCCTGGCGGCGGCGGGTGCTGGTCGCCATCGCCACCGCCGGCACCGCCGTGGGGCTGTACCTGCTGGCCACCCTTTTCACACTGCCGATCGTCGCAACCGTGACAGGCCAGCACATCGCCTACGAGTCGCCGCACTTCTATGCGCTGGCCGCAATGTCGCTGTACCTGCTCGGTACCTGCGCGAGCCTGATGTTCTCCAGCCACGCGCGGGTCGTGGCCTTCGGCGTGGCCGCGTTCGTGTCAGCGGTGGCGGCCTACGCCTTCTACGCGACCTGGTTCATCTCGGTATGGTGTTTCTTCGCCGGTGTGCTCAGCGTCATCGTGTTTCTGTACTTCACCGATGCGCGCCGGACGGCGCGGGTTCGCGGCGCGGCGCCGGAACTGGAGGCACGTTGATGGACGCGACGAAGGGCTATCGCGTGACGGGAGCCATGGCATGAGCGCCATGTCCAGCGGGTCCGTGTCGCCCGAAGCGCCGGCTGCGGCCAGGCCGCCCACGGGCCTGCGAGTGCTCTTCATCGACGTCGCAGCCGAAGACCAGGTAGCGCTCGAAACTCTGTGCCCGGGTTCGTGGAGGCCACGTTTCCTGCCCGATACCCAGATCGACGCCGACGGCAGCGCTGCGGCACAGGTCGAGGTGCTGTGTGTGTTCATCCACACGCCGGTGACACGCGAGTTGCTGCGGCACATGCCGGCGCTGCGGCTGGTGGCGACGCGTTCCGCCGGCGTGAATCACATCGACCTCGACGCCTGCCGAGAACGCGAGATCGCGGTCGTCCACGTGCCCGACTACGGAGCAGCCACCGTCGCGGAGCACAGCTTCACGCTCCTGCTGGGGCTTGCCCGCCGCCTGTGCGAGGCACGCGGACGGGCGCTCCAAGGCAGCTTCTCGTACCGGGGCCTCACCGGCTTCGAGCTGGAAGGCAAGGTGCTGGGGCTCGTCGGCTTCGGACGCATCGGAACGCACGTGGCGCGCATCGCACAGGGCTTCGGGATGAAGGTTCTGACCTTCGACCCCCGACCACGACCGCAAGCCACGATCGCCTTGGGCATCGACTTTGTCGGATGGTCCGAACTGCTCGAGCGCAGTGACGTCCTGAGCCTTCACGTGCCGCTGTCCACTGACACGCATCACCTGCTGGACGACGACGCCTTTGCCCGCATCAAACCCGGCGTCGTGCTGCTCAACACCGCGCGTGGCGGCTTGATCGACGAAGAGGCACTGCTGCGCGCGCTGGACCGCGGCACCGTATCCGCGGCCGGTCTGGACGTGCTCGAGCGCGAAGACGGCGCTGCGCCGGAGGCGCCGATGGGCTGCGGTGGTCTGGGCTGCGACCGCGGTTGGGAATCGTCGCACCCGCTGCTGCGCCACCCGCGCGTGCTTGCAACACCGCACGTCGGCTTCAATACGCGCGAGGCGGTCGCGCGCATCCTGCGCGAGACGGTCGACAACATTTCGGCATGGCGGGCCGGCCAGCCGCGACATCGCGTGGATTGACATGCCGAATGCCGCATCCGCTCGTGCCACGCGGCCGCAACGCCGGTCGCCGTTCGGGCGCGCGCTCCGGATCGGTCTGGCCTTTGCCGGCTTCGTGCTGTGGTGGGCCTGGCACCGCGGCGTGATGCGTTGCGACGACCATCCCGTGGCCGAACGCTTCGCGGCCCTTCTGCAAGGGCTGGGCACCACATTCGTCAAGCTTGGCCAGCACCTGAGCCTGCGCGCCGACCTGTTGCCTGACACGGCACAGCAAGCCCTGGCGCGGCTGCAGGATCATGTGGGTGCGTTTCCATCGGAGCAGGCGCAGTTGGCCGTCGAATCCGCGTTTGGGCGCCCCTGCTCGCAGCTCTTCGCACGCTTCGACCTGGCGCCACTGGCCGCAGCCTCCGTGGCGCAGATCCACCGCGCTGCGCTGCCCGACGGCACCGAGGTTATCGTCAAGATCCGCCGGCCGGGGGCCGCCGAGGCCGTCGAATCCGACATGCGCATCCTGCACGCGGTTGCCACGGTGGCGCAGGCCATGCTCCCCCCGCTGCGGCGCTGGGGCCTCGTGGCGATCGTTGACGAGATCGCCGGCAACCTGCGGCTCGAGATGGACCTCGCGCGCGAGGCTCGCTTCGTGCGGCGTTTTGCCGATGCGTGGCGCGGCTCGCCGGACGTCGACATCCCGGATGTGATTGACGGCCTGTGTGCGTCTTCCGTGATGGTTCAGCGCTTCAGCAGCGGTGTGCGCATCGACGCCGTCGGCGCGCCCGAACGCGAGGCCTGCGCGAGCCGCCTCGTCGACAGCTACGTGACACAGTTCTTCGAGCACGGCCTGTTCCATGGCGATCCGCACCCGGGCAACCTGTTCGTGATGACCGACGGGCGGATCTGCTTCCACGACTTCGGCATCGTCGGCCGCCTGGACCGCCGCCTGCGCGGCGCACTGACGGCCTTCGCGCTCGCCTTCGTCGAGCAGGACGCCGACTGGGTGGTCGATGCCTGGCTCGACTTGGGCCTGGTGGGGGCGCAGGTGGAGCGTCGCGCCTTCCTGCCGGTGGTGCAATCGCTGCTGGCCGATTGTGCGGAGCGGCGGCTGCGCGACTGGTCGCTGCCCGCCGCGCTGGGACGGCTCGTCGCCGCCGGCCGCTCGCAGGCGGTACGCCTACCCACGGACCTGCTCGTGCTGACCCGCACGATGCTGCTGCTCGAGGGCACGGTCCGCGCATTGGCGCCGGCGTTCTCGATCTTCGAGACACTGGCGCGCCATGCCGCGGCCGGCTCGCTCCGGCAGGCGCCGCAGCCGGAAGCGTCGAAGCGCCTGACCTTCGAGATGGGCAGCGCGGCGAGCGCCCTTCCCGCGCTGGTGGCCCAGCGACTGCACGGCGCTCTAGCCCGCGAGCACCTGTTCGAGATTGCCATCGTGCCCGACGCGAGGCTGCAGGAAGGTGTCGACCGTGCCAGCCGGCGCGTTGCGCTCGCGCTCGTGACGCTCGGGCTGTACATCGCCTCCAGCCTGCTGATGCAGCACGCCGTGGGGCCTCAATTTGCCGGCATGCCGCTGCTCGCGCTGGCGGGCTATGCGCTTGCCATCCGGTTCACGTTCTCCATCGCCCGCGGGCGCGCGCTGCGTTGACCGGGGAATTCACCGTCAAAGGAGTGGTCATGGACAGGATCAGGGTTGCCGTCAACGGCTACGGAGTCATCGGCAAGCGCGTCGCCGACGCGGTACGCCTACAGGACGACATGACGCTCGCCGGCGTGGCCGACATCGTCGACGACTACCGGCTGCAGCTCGCGGCCCGCGCCGGGCTGGCCGTGCATGCGGCGACACCGCAGGCCGAGGCGCCGATGCGCGCAGCCGGCATCGCGGTTGCAGGCGGCCTCGACGAACTGCTCGCGCAATCCGATGTCGTCGTCGACTGCACGCCGAAAAAGGTGGCCGCGATCAACAAGGGCGTGTACGAGGCGGCTGGCATCAAGGCCATTTTCCACGGCGGCGAATCGCATGCGCTGACCGGTCATTCCTTCGTCGCGCAGGCGAACTATGCGTCGGCCTTGGGGCGCTCGTCGACACGGGTCGTGTCGTGCAACACGACATCGATCGTTCGCACGCTCGGGGCGCTGCGGACAGCAGGCCTGCTGAAGCGCGCGCGCGGCACGCTGATCCGACGCGCCTCCGACCCCTGGGAGGCGCATGCCGAGGGCATCGTCAACACGGTGGTCCCCGAGAAAGTCATTCCCAGCCATCAGGGTCCGGACGCCCGCACCGTTCTCCCCGATCTCGACGTCGTGACGATCGCCGTGAAGGCCGCACACAACTCCAGCCACCTGCACACCTGGTGGGTTGAACTCACCCGGCAGGCGACGCGCGAAGAGGTGCTTGCGGCATTCCAGGCGGCACCGCGGATCGCGTTCGTGCGCTCGTCGGACGGGATCGTGGCACTGAACAGCACGGTCGAACTGATGTCCGACCTTGGCCGCCCGCGCGGCGACATGTGGGAGGTGGCGCTGTGGGAGGACGTGCTGGCCGTCGACGGCGACCAGGCGTACTACACCTACCAGGTCTTCAACCAGGCGATCGTGATCCCGGAAACCATCGACGCGATCCGGGCTCTGACCGGCATCGAGACGGACCCGGCGAAGTCCATCGCGAAGACCGATGCCTCGCTGGGCCTGCGGCGCGATTTCCTGCGCTGACGCAGCAAGGTCTGGAAGGTTCCCAGTGGCCCTTGACCTGAATTTCCTCGGCAGCACGGCCGGCGCTTGGTGGGTGTTCTGGGTTGCCGTGGCCGGCTGGATCATCTTCCTGGGGCTGGACCCGTTCGGGAAGTCCGGCAGTCGGCGCCCCACAGCTCAGGAGGAGCTCTTGCGGCGCCTGGAGGACGGCGAAATCTCGCGAGAGGACTACGAGCGGCGCCTTCGCTTGCTCGGCGATGAGCCGCATCAGTTGCGCTGAGCTGCATCAACACGCGTGGTGCTGTCTGATCGAGATGCTGAAACCCAGGCCGCCTTTTCTTGCACCAACGCAGGCATGGTCATGGTTTCTTTCCGCCGGCATGTGTCCGGCATGTATCCCCGCACCGACACACCCGTCGGGCGCGGGCTTCCCATCACATCATCAGGAGTCTTCATGAGATCCATCCGTACGTTCACGGTCCTCGCCATGTTGGCAGCCGCTGTGCCCGCATGGTCGCAATCAACCGCGGCTCAGGCACCGGCAACGCCGTCAGCCTGGAGCCAGAACATGGACAAGCAGATGCAGTCCATGCACGAGATGCGCAACAAGCTGCTCGCGGCACGCACGCCGGAAGAGCGCAGCAGGCTCATGACCGAGCAGATGAAGCTGATGCAGGGCGGCATGGACATGATGGGCGGCATGGGCATGGGAGGCATGCGCGGGATGGGACCGATGGGGGCCGCGAGTGCGCCGATGGACATGAACACGCGCCAGCAGATGATGGAAAAGCGCATGGAGATGATGCAGACCATGATGCAGATGATGATGGACCGCACGGCGCCTGAGCCTGCGCCGGCGGCCAAGTGAAGGGAACCGCATCGTGGTGAACTCCAACAACCCCACCACCACCGCCGCGCCGTCGGCCTACGGCTTCCATGGCGTGCTGCGGGAGCGCGACTTCGGTCGAGCTGTCGAGCAGGTCACGGCTGCCCTCAAGTCCGAAGGCTTCGGTGTCCTGACCGAGATCGACGTTCAGGCCACGATGAAGGCCAAGCTCGGGATCGACGTGCCGCCCTACCGGATTCTGGGCGCCTGCAGCCCGCCCCTCGCGCACCGTGCGCTGACGGCCGAGCCGGACATCGGCTTGCTGCTGCCCTGCAACGTCGTCGTTCGCCAAGAGGCTGACGGTCGGCTGGTGGTCGGCTTCATGGATCCGGAGGCCGTCTTGCAGTTGACGGCGCATCCGGAGGTCGCTGCAGTGGCCCAGGAAGTGAGAGGCAAATTGCAGCGCGTGCGTTCGGCGCTAGACAGCACAGCGACCGACTGACTGACACAACGCGGATCAAGGAGCACTGATGTACTTTGGCAATGGCTTCTACATGGGCGGCATGCACGGCCTGTGGTGGCTCTTCTGGATCGTGCTGATCGCCGCAGTCTTCTATGCGACGTGGGGTCGCGCTTCAGGGGGTCGGCGCGGTTCCAGGGAAACTCCGCACGAAGTGCTGCGGCGACGCCTTGCCAGCGGCGAGATCGACGCGCAGGAGTATGAGCAGCGCAAAGCCTTGCTCGACCGCGATGCAGGCAAGTCAGTCTGAGCCGCTTCATGATCTGACCTGTTGCATGAGATGGACATCGTTGCACACTCCTTGTGGGCTGGTCTGGGCGTCGCGGCGGTGGCGCGCCGTTGGCCCGTCAGCACCAGCCAGGCGCGCACCGCCGTCACGCTCGCGGCACTGCCCGACATCGGACACCTGATACCCATCGCCCTCTGGGCACTGCTGGGCGGCGGCACATGGGCGGCACTCCAGGGCTACGCATTCGCGACGCCGGGCGCCGAGCCTTGGCTGCCGTCCGCGGTGCAAGCCTGGTCGCACACTTTGCACTGTGTCATGCACAGCGCCGTCGTCGCCTCCGTCGTCACCATGGTCGCCTGGCTTCGATGGCCATGGCTGCTGGTGCCGCTGGCCGGCTGGTGGTCGCACATCGTGATCGACGTCTTCACGCATTCGAGCGAGTACTACCCTTCGCCGGTGCTCTATCCGATCACCGATCGCGGATTCGATGGCATCGCCTGGCCTACGTCGTGGTTCATGGCGCTGAACTACGCCGCGCTCGGCATCGCGGGTCTGTGGCTGTGGCGTTCCGCACGCAAAGACAACCCCGTGAACACACAGGCTTCGTAGCTCTCGGCGCCGGGAGGTAGGCGCTGCTCGCCGACGCCGCGAACGTGCGCGCGTCCAACTAAGTATGACTCGCCTAACCAGCGGCTACGAGGCGGGCACCACGCGTTGGATGTCCAAAGAAGTCGTCAAGATCGTTGCGCCTGCCACGGTACGCTTCCACGGTACCAGTATGTGGCTGCGGTCACCCCGCGGGCGGGTCGTCAAGTCGTCAAGTATCCACCGGCTAGCCGTTGGAAGCGAGCCCTTGGGGTGCTGGCCGGGAAAGGCCGACGCCCTTTCGAGCCGCAAAGTTGGTCGTTTCGCTGTCTGCGATCACAAGCGACCGGGGGCAGCCAGCTGTTCCTCACTTCGTGTTGAAGTGGTCTCGAGAACTGAACTGCGGCGGCTGGTGTTGTGCCGTCCCGACGCGAATGCGCCGAATGCATAGACGGCTTGCTAGCAGGCCCCGTGAGTTGTTGTGCAGTGTCGTAGACCCGTCGCGCTGACTCCATAGCGTGAACGCTGCACCTCGCCGTACCCCTCGGTCTATGGAGCGACTGACTCTTCTGGCAAAGCAACGAACGTGGTGCGGCCTCTTCTATCACTTTGGAGAAACTACTCATGAAAAAATCTGCAGTCTCGCTGGCTGTTCTGTCGGCTCTATCCACTGCATCGTTCGCGCAGTCCTCCGTAACGCTGTACGGCATCGTCGACGCAGCGATCGCGGTCGAAGACACCGGAGAAACCGGCAAAGGCAGCCGCAAGGTGCTCAATTCAGGCAATCAGTCGAGCAGCCGCTTCGGCGTGCGCGGGGGAGAAGACCTGGGCGGGGGCCTGACGGCTGAGTTCAACATCGAGTCCGGGCTTGCGCTCGACACCGGCGCGGCGGACTCCGCGTTCTGGGGCCGCCGCGCGGTGGTTGGCCTCAAGGGGGGATTTGGATCGCTGTTCCTCGGCCGGGAGTATTCGCCAATTGCAGGGGTGGCAGCAGCCAGCGACATCTTCGGCCAAGGCTTCTTCGGCACCAACCTGAGCGCCTTCACCTCCGGCAGGCTGTCGCGTCGGCTCAGCAATTCGGTCAGCTATCGCACCCCCTCCTTTGGAGGCGTGCAAGCAAGCTTTGTCGCCAGCCCGAGCGAGGGCGTCTCCAGTGCCAGCCGAGTCCTCGGAACGGCCGTCGAGTACAGCATGGGACGCCTCTATGCTGGTGCCGGCTACCACGACCTAGAACGAGCAAGCACTGGCCTGAAGGACAAGGAGTACGCGTTTGGAGTCGGCTACGGAGTCGGCGCCTTCGACTTCAAAGGCAACTACCTCGTTGCGGATCCCGCCGGTGCCGACAACAAGTTCGAGCAGTTCAACATGGGCGTCTCATTCGGATTCGGCTCTGGGCGGCTGCTAGCCAACCTGCAGCAGAGCCGAATCGAAGGCGGTGCAAAGGGCACTGCTCTGGCCACCACCTACTCGCACGAACTGTCCAAGCGCACCAACCTATACGCCTCGTACGCACGGCTGAGCAACAATGCCAGCGGCAGCTTTGGGATTTCGTCATCAGGCACGAGCGTTGCGCCTGGCTCTTCCACGCCAGGCGCCGATCCTTCTGTGCTTGCTCTCGGGGTACGCCATCGCTTCTAAGCGCTTTCCAAAAAGGCGCCGGCGGCAACGCCGCCGGCAACAAGAGTAGCTGGATCGACCTCAGAGTCGACTTCAGGGCTCCCAGCGATCTTAAGGAGCCGGCGACCTTGCCGGCTTGTTTTGCGGCGAGAACCTGGGCTGCAGTTCATCCGGCTGGAAGACAGCAGTCCCTGAAGCCACGTCGAGCGGACTTGGTCGGCGCCGATGGCACGTGTATCAGGCACGCCAGCTGAGCTGCTCCATCCGCGCCGCCCAGGCCAGCTGGTGTCGCCACAGCGGCGCGAGCGCGTCGGCCGACGGCGGCGCAACCGACCATTGCCGCTGCCAGTCGGCGCGCTCGTGCACGCGTCCGAGTGCCGCCCTGGCGGCCGCCGCAACGCGCAGGGCCGAGCGCCACGCGGGCCTCACCTTCAGCGCGGCGATTGCACGCTCCGCGGCGCGCTCGGGCTGGCCAGCGAACAGGAACGCGAGCGCGGCGAACGTGTACCAGGCAAAGTTCTGCGGGTCGTAGCGATTGAGCTTCAGGCCCAGTTCCAGCGAGGCTGCAGCGCGCTCGGCGTCGCCGGCGAACAGCACGGCCATGCCGCGCACGAGGTGGCCGAGGGCGAAGCTCGGATTCAGCTCGATCGCCTTGTCGGCGCTGCGCAGCGCGAGGGCGAAGTCGTCGTCGTAGTTCGCGACGATGGCCAGCGCATAGTGCGCGTAGGGGTTCTGTGCGTCCATCTGCACCGCCTCGAGCGCGGCGGCGCGGCCCTCCTGGAGGTCGCGCACCGGATCGTCGCTCCAGCCGTAGGCCACCAGGCCGGCACTCACGCGTCCGATCCACAGCCGCGCCTCGGTGAGTTCGGCGTCGATGCGTGCCGCCTGCCTGAACAGCTCGCGCGCCTTCAGGTGCGTGGGCCGGGTGACATGGTGGAACAGCCAGGTGCCCTGGGCCACGAGACTCCAGGCGGTGAGGCCGCCGCGGCGCTGCCCTGCAGCAGCCGCGACGTTGCGCAGCAGCGCCGGCTCGACGGCCCCGGCCACCTGCTGCACGATCGCGTCCTGCACGTCGAACAGGTCGGCGTCCGCGAACTCGTGCTGGTCGGCCCACAGGCAGGCACCGGCCGGCGCGTCGACGAGCTGGACCGAGATGCGCAGCCGCGCCCCCGATTTGCGCACCGTGCCCTCGACGAGGTAGCGCACGCCGAGTTCGGCGGCCGCCGTGCGGTTGTCCTTCGGCGCGAGCTTGTAGACCTGGCTCGAGCCGCGCCCGCTGACCGAGAACCAGCGAAATCGGCTCAGCGTGGCGATCAGGGCCTCGGTCACGCCGTCGGCCAGGTACTCCTGCGCCGGGTCGTCGCCCAGGTGCGCGAAGGGAAGCACCGCGATGCTCGGCCGGCCGCCGTGGTCCACGGCGCCGTGGTCCAGCGGGGCGAGTTGCGACTCCTCCACCGCCACCGCGCCGGGCAGGCGGTAACCGAGCCGCGGCACCGTGACGATGCCGACCTCGTCGTCCATCCCGCCCGCGGCCAGCGCCTTGCGCAGCGCCGTCACCTGGACCGAGAGGTTGCTGTCCTCCACGACGAGCCCGGGCCAGGCCTGCGCCATCAGCGCCGCCTTGGTCACCGGCTCGCCGCCGGCCTCCAGCAGCGCCTGCAGGATCCGCAGCGCGCGCTGCCCCACCGCCACCGCCGAGCCGTCGCGGGTGAGCGTGCCGCGCGCGGTATCGAGCAGAAAGGGACCGAAGGAGAAGCGTCTGACCATCGATTTAGGAGTTTTTCGGCGCCGCTTCAGTGACTCGCCGAGCCTGGCGGCGCATCGTTCCGGCACGGGCAGCACGCCCGCCAACCCGCAGGAGGACCCCATGGACACCAGGCAGACCACCCCCCGCTTTGTCGTGCAGGGCTCCGACGCCGTGGTCACGGCGCAGGGCCCGCGCTACGAGCCGGGCATCAGCGCCGAGACGGTCGGCTCGTGCGGCCTCTTTCTCGGCACCGTCACGCTGCAGCCGGGCCAGCGCACGAAGGCGCACATCCACCAGCATGAGTCGGCGCACTTCATGCTCAGTGGCGAGGAGGTCGAGCTGTGGACCGGCCATAGGCTCGACCAGCGCAGCGTGGCCCGCCCGGGGGACTACCTCTTCGTTCCCGCCGGCCTGCCCCATGTGGCCGTGAACCGCTGCACGACGCCGGCGGTGTTCGTCAGCGCCCGCAACGAAGCCTCGATCCACGAGGCCGCCGACATGCGGCCGGAGCTGGAGCGCCTCGTGCCCTGACGCGCCGGTGGGGCTGCCCGGAGCGCGCCGCGGTCGCCTAGGCACTGGCGGGCAGGCCTTCGGCGGCGCCAAGGGCCAGCTCCATGCAGATGTCGACGCCAGCCAGCGCGCTGGGGAACTCGGCCGAAACGGGCATGTCGCGAAACCCGGCGCGGCGATAGGTGCCATGGGCCGCATGCATGCTGTGGTGGCTGGACAGGAGGGCTCGGCGAAATCCCTCCGCCCGGGCCTGCGCGAGCAGCAACGCCATCATCCGAGCGCCGATGCCGTGGCCGCGCGCCTGGGGCAGGACGAACATGCGCTTGACCTCGATCGTCGATGCGTCGTGGGCGTAGAACGCGACGCAGCCGACGGGTTCACCATCCAGGCGCGCCAGGACGAGACAGCCCGTCGGCGGGCCATAGCGCCCGGGCAGACCGGCCAGTTCCATCTCCAGCCCCGCGAAGATGGCCGGGTAGTCGGTCTCGGCGATCTCGGCCATTGTCCAGCGGACGAAACCGCGGATCAGCGCGCGCACGGCGTCGAGGTCGTCGGGGGTCTCGGCCCGCCGGATGCTGATCATGGTCGCGCTTCTTGTCCGCGGCGTCGTGGCGACGGGCCGGCGCTAGCCATCCACGGATGCGACCTCTTCGGTCGCGAAGTCCGCCGGCATCACGATCTCGAGCATCTCGACATCGTCGCGGTGCCCCAGCTCGCGATGCTCGAAGAAGGCACGCAGGCCTGGCTCGAACTGCGCGTCCCTGGCATGGGTTGCGACGAAGCCTGGGCTGGTCATGGAGGTTTCCTATGCTTCTCGTGCGCGAACGAGGCTCGCCACGGCGTCATTGGCCGGCGTCGCGATGCCCCGTGCCTGGCCCATGCGGACCACGGCGCCGTTGAGGTAGTCGACTTCGGTTCGGCGGCCGGCCTCGACGTCCTGCAGCATCGAAGACCGATGCGCGGCCGCCTTCGGCAAGACGAACGGCGTCAAGGTCTTCTCGACGTACGTGGCGCCGTCGGGGGCCAGCGCCAGCCCTCGCTCGGCGAGGACGACCCGGATCGTCTCGTCGGCCACCTGGGTGATCAGGTGCCGGGCGTGGTCGTTGCTCACCAGCTCGCCGTAGCTCATGCGCGTGATCGCGCCGATGGCATTGAGGCAGGTGTTGAACAGGAACTTGTTGAGAATGGCCGGTTCGATCTCGTCTTCGTAGGTGATCGGCAGGAACCCGGCCTGCCCGCGCGCCACGGTGTCCTTCATGCCTGGCGGCGCGGCACCGAACAGGGTGCCCACCCGGATCGGGCTGGCCTGCACATTGACATTCACATGCGTGGGGCTTCGTCTCTCGATGCCGATCATCATGATGCTCGAGAACACCGGCACGTCGACCGGCAAGGCGGCACGCGCCTCGTCGGCCGAGCCCCAACCGTTCTGCAGCAGGAGAACGGCCTTCGGCGCGACGGCTTCCCCCGCATTCCGCATCAGGCGCTTCAGCACCTGCGCGACCTGATAGGCCTTGGTGGCCACGATCAGCACGTCGCAGGCAATGTCCTGCGCAGCGGGCTCGTCCGCGTCGCAGACTCTCAGCCGACTGGGCTCGACCCGGTGATCGCCACAGACGCCGGTGACCGTGATGCCTTGTTCTCGCAGCAAGGGCACTGCGGTGCCACGGGCCAGCAGCGTCGCGCTCTGCCCGGCCTGCGCGAAGCTCGCAGCCACGGCAAGACCCACCGAGCCGCTGCCCAGGACCGTCATGCGCAGGGGTGTCAGTTCATTCACGCCAGCCCCTCCACGGACACCAGACGTGCCGAGCTGCATTCGTCGCGAATCGACTTCAGGCCCTGGTAGGTTTCACCGTGGTAGAAGGACTCCCAGGCCGCGACCGACGGAAACTCGAGCAGGACGATGCGGCGCGGCGCCCAGTCACCCTCGTAGACCTTGAGCGCGCCGCCGCGTGCCAGATAGCTTCCACCAGCCGCCTCAAGGGCCGGCTTCACGCCCTTCATGAACTCCTGATAGCGGGCCGGATCTCGAATCTCGACGTCAAAGATCACATAGGTGCTCATCGCATCTCCAGCCCGCGAGGACGGGCAGACCAGCGCCGGGTGCTCAGGCGCAGGAGGCTGAGATCGACCCGCGCACCGTCCGGATCGATGGGACAGCTCTGCCAAACGTCGCAGCCGGCCAAGCCAGCTATGTGAGCGCAGAGCGGTCCCGCGAGACATGTATTGCAGCGCGTGCCCATGATCGTTCATTCGCGCAAAGGGAACAATGGCCTGGCGGCGTAATCGTCGCGGTGCATGTAGCGCCCCTCGTGGCAATGGCAGAGCGACATCACATGTCGCACGATTGGCCTGAGTGGCGCTGCCCGACATCGGATATATGGTTCCCATCGCCCACCGGGCACTGCTACGCAGCGGCAAATGGGCGGCACTCCAAGTGCTACGCTTTCACGACGCCGTGCGCTGAGCCGTGGCTGTCGGCCGCGTTGCAGCCTTGCTCGCACATCGTGATCGACGTCTTCACGCATTCGAGCGAGTACTACCCTTCGCCGGTGCTCTATCCGATCACCGATCGCGGATTCGATGGCATCGCCTGGCCTACGTCGTGGTTCATGGCGCTGAACTACGCCGCGCTCGGCATCGCGGGTCTGTGGCTGTGGCGTTGCTCGCGCGGGGCGGCATGTGCCGCGCCTCGGGAAGTTGATCCAGTGCAAGGCCCGGCCGCTCCGAAGCCGTGATATTGGGCGGATCGTTGTTCGTGCAGCCCATGTCCCTCTTCGCGTACACCCGCACCCGCCGACGCACCGCCATCGTGATGCTCGGCGCGTGGATGTTGGCGTTGCTGGTCGGCATTGCCAACGCGTGCGCGTCCGGTAGGCCTGACTCGTCGCATGCCAGCGGCGAGCGCGAGGCGACCATGGCCGGGCATGACCACGACGCTGGTGCGTCGACCAGCTCCGAACAGGCTCGCGGTGCCGACGAGTCACGCCCGCTCAAGCCGGCGTGCCAGAAGTTCTGCGACGAAGAAGCCACGACGGTCGTCAAGCACGACAAGTCCGCCAAGATGGCCCCCATGGCAAGCTCGACCACGGCAGTGGTCTGGTGCTCGCCGTCGTCCGCGGCTTTGCTCCCGCAAGCCTGCCTGAGCGCTGCGCCTCCTCCGGAGATGCCGCTCACCATGCGATTCATGCGCTTGACCATCTAGACCCGGGACCGGTCGTTCGCGCCCCCACGCGGGCTTCAGCCTCGCCCTGAGGCACCCATCGCATCGGCTCGTGCACCGTGCTCACCGCGGGCGCGCACACGCCTTCACCTCATTCCCACGGAGACTCCCATGGCCTTGTCACGTCTTCAGCCGAGCCCGACCCAGCACGCGCTGCACCTCTGGTTCTTGTTCTCGCTGTTCCTGATCACTCTCATGCCGCGGGCCGCTCATGCCGTGCCCAGCTTCGCGCGCCAGACCGGCATGCAGTGCTCCGGCTGCCACACCGTGTTCCCGCAGCTGAACAGCTTCGGCCGTCAGTTCAAGCTGCGGGCCTACACGCTGGGCAGTGCTAACGCCGATGCCGCTTTCCCTGCGAATCTCCCGGTGTCCGCCATCCTTCAGATCACGCGCACCTCGACCGCGGGCACCTCCGGTGTCGACGCGGAGATGCTGCCGCGGGATCAACAGACCATCGTGCAGACGGCGGGCGTCTACTACGCCGGAAGAATCACCGAGCGCACGGGCGCGATGGTCCAGTACAGCCGCGACGGCATCGAGCGCCGGTGGGGCGTGGAGATGGCCGACCTACGGTTTGCGGACTCCACGACGGTCGCAGGCGGGCTCGACCTGTTGTTCGGCGTCACGCTGAACAACGCGCCGACGCTCACGGATGTGTGGAACAGCACGCCGATGTGGAGCTTTCCGCACGTCGACTCCGCCGGTGTGATGCCGGCCGCGAGCACGATGCTCGACATGCAGTTGAACTCACAGGTCGGCGGGGTCACGGCCTATGCCCTCTTCGACAACCTCGTGTATGCCGAGGCAGGCTTCTTTCGGACCGCGAAAACCGGCGTCATGAGGCCGCTGGGTTGGGGTGTCGAGAAGACGCGCGTCGTCGATGGATACGCTCCCTACTGGCGCCTCGCACTCCAGCGCGAGTTCGGCTCGCACAGCGTCGCCGCCGGCCTGCTCGGTCTGAACACGAAGGTCTGGCTCGATCCGAACGACCCCTCGATGTCCAGTGATCGATTTCGTGACATCGCATTCGATGCCCAGTACCAGTACGTCGACGGTGCCCATGCCTTCTCGGGCCAGGCGCTGTACATGCGTGAACGGCAGCGTCTGACGGCCGGCTTCGCGCAGCGCATGGCGTCCAACGAGAGCAACTCCCTCAAGACTGCCCGCATCGGAGCCCACTACGCCTACCGCCGCATGCTGGGTGGCGGCGTTCAGGTCTTCTCGACCCGCGGGAGCGCCGACTCGGTGCGCTACGGGATGGGTCCGGTCATGGGCAGCGCCAACGGCAGGCCGGACACCGCCGGTTTGGTTGCCGAGTTGGATTACCTTCCCGTCGAGAACGTCAAGCTGGCCTTGCGACGCACCGCCTATCGCAAGTTCAACGGCGGCACCACGGACTACGACGGCTTCGGCCGCAATGCCTCCGACAACAACAACTGGTTCCTGATGGGGTGGTTCATGTTCTGAGTACCGCTCCGGTGAGCCCCAGCGCCGCAAATGCGCGTCTCGCCGAGGAGCCGGGCGACGCGAGGCTCTGTCTTGTTCTCCCCACGGCGAGGTGCCGCAAGGGAACGTCGATTGCCACTGAGCCGAGCGCGTGCAGCGCTCCACCATGCAGATCGACTCCCGTTCTTCAACCTTGACGGCTCCGAGGCTCCTGATTCTTGGCGCCGCCAGCCGCGCAGATCGTGCACTCGGCCGCTTTCCGCGGGCAAGTCTCCGCCGCATCCTGCTAGCGCTGCTGCTGCTGTCCTTGGCGCAGGCTGTAACCGCGCTGATGATTTGTGATGCGCATTGCATCGCGCAAGCGCTGAGCGACGGCGAAGGGGCCGGGAATAGTCATGCACAGGGCGCCGCCGGAGATTGCGGCGTGCATGCTTGTGGCAACGATCCGCTCGAACCCGGGCCGTGTCATCTGCTCGGCACATCGGCACCGGGTGCCTCGGCCGTCGCATTCCCGGGACTCGGGCTGGCAACGGATGGGTGGTCGCCGGGGGCCATACGAGCCTTCGCTTCGATCGCATGGCCGCCGCCTCGTCCGCGACCAAAGCCCGCCGGCTCCTGACCACTTCCCGCCGCAACCGCGGCAAGTCGAACACCCAAGGCGGACGTCTTTGAGCGTCCGGCCTCCAATTAGGAGAACTCTCATGGCTCACCAGACACACCAAGCCTGCATCGAGGCTTGCAATGCATGCGCGACGGCGTGCGACCACTGTTTCGCGTCGTGCCTTCAGGAACAGGACGTCAAGATGATGGCGCGCTGCATCGCCCTCGACGCCGACTGCGCCGCGATCTGCCGGCTCGCCGCCGGCTACATGGCGCGTGGCAGCGACCTCGCCAAGCAGATCTGCCAGCAATGCGCACAGGTCTGCGAGGCCTGCGCCGACGAATGCGCCAGGCACGGCTTGGACCACTGCCAGGCGTGTGCCGAGGCTTGCCGTCGCTGCGCGCAGGAATGCCGCGCGATGGCGGCTTGAGCCGCGCACCTGCCACTTCCACCTTGACAAGCCGGCCGGCTGCAGACGCGGCCGCCGGCAACCCCACCTCTGGAGACCCGACATGAAGTCACTCACCGCCATCGCGTGCGCCGCCACGCTTGCGCTTGCTCAGACGCCGTCCGTCGCCAATGGCCCCGGCCAGGGACTCACCGCCCGCTTCGAGGTCGAGTTCATGCAAATGACCATCGACCACCACTTCTCGGCCCTGCGCATGACGGAACTGGCCGCTGGCACGGACCTGCAACGCGCGCAGGAGATATCTGCGGCCGAGGGAACGTCGCCGACCCCCGGCTTTGCCGCATCGCCCGCAAAGGCGACGCTCAACGATCTGAAGTCCATGGCGCGGCGCAACAACCGCATGCAGCGCGAGGAGATCATGACGCTGCAGCGCTTCCTGCGGGAGTGGTACGGCATTGACTACCAGCCCCGGCTCCGCGAGGACGCTCGGGCCGCCATTGCAATTCTCGAGCGCGCGCGGCCGGGCGCCGACTTCAACCATCTTTTCTACGAGACGTTCAGCCGCCATCACTACGCGCTCATGGAGCCCGTGAACGGCTGCATGACGGGCAGTGACCTGATGCACTACGAGCTTCGGCGGGAGTGCCGAAGCATGTGGCACAGCCAGATCGCCGACATCGACATGATGCGCCACGAGTTGAAGAAGCACTTCGGCATCGCCGACTACCAGCCGTTCAAGGGGCTCGATCCCCTGCGCGGCAACAACGGCGGCCCGCGCGGCCAGCACAGCGGCCACGACTGACGGAGGAGCGCGACATGTCCAGGCAAATCCTCGCGGACACCTCGCGCCGGCGCTTCGTCGGCTCGGCGGCCGCGCTCGGCCTGCTCGACGCCTTCGGTGCGCTGGCGCCAGCCTACGCGCAAGGCGTACCGGGTCCCGGCCGCGAACTGCGCGTCGGCGGCGATCGGGCAGCGGAGCTGGTGATCGCGCGCACGCCGTTCGGCCATGGCGGCCGAAGCGGCTCGGCGGTGACGATCAACGGCACCGTTCCAGGTCCGCTGCTCCGCTTCCGCGAAGGCGAGACGGTCACGCTGCGCGTCATCAACCGTCTCGACGAAGACACGTCCATCCACTGGCACGGCTTGCTGGTGCCGTCCGACCAAGACGGCGTCCCCGGCATCAGCTTCCCCGGCATCCGCGCCGGCGAAACGTTCACTTACCGGTACCGCGTGCGGCAAAACGGCACCTACTGGTACCACAGCCACTCCGCGCTCCAGGAGCAGGCCGGCCACTACGCGCCGATGATCATCGACCCGGCAGGTCACGACCCCGTGGCGTACGACCGCGAGCACGTGGTGATGCTGTCCGACTGGACCTTCATGAACCCCCACCAGGTGATCGCGAAGCTGAAGAAGCAGGCCGACTATTTCAACTATCAGCAGCGCACGGTGACGGGGCTCTTGCGCGACGCTCGCAAGGTCGGCTGGGCCGATGCGTGGGCCGACCGGCGCATGTGGCTGCAGATGCGCATGGACCCTACCGACATCCTTGACGTCACCGCCTCGACCTACACCTACCTTGCGAACGGGATACCGCCGGACGCCAACTGGACCGGGCTGTTCCGTCCCGGCGAACGCGTGCGGCTGCGCTTCGTCAACGGCTCGGCGATGACGTACTTCAACGTCCGCATCCCCGGGCTGCGCATGACGGTGGTGCAGGCCGACGGGCAGAACGTGCGGCCGGTGACGGTCGACGAGTTCCAGATCGCCACCGCCGAGACCTACGACGTGATCGTGCAGCCCGACGACCGCGCCTACACCGTGTTCGCCGAGTCGATGGACCGCAGCGGCTACGCGCGCGGCACGCTGGCGCCGCGCCCCGGCATGAGCGCCCCGTTACCGGCGCTGCGCGGGCGTCCTCTGCGCACGATGGTTGACATGGGCATGGACATGTCGTCGATGGACATGGCCGGCATGGGGCATGGGGGCGGGTCGATGCCGCCGATGGCTGGCATGGGCGATGGCAAGCAGCCGCCGATGCCCGGCATGCAGCAAGGCAGCGGCGGCTCAATGCAGGGCATGCAGCACGGCCAGGGCATGCCGATGCAACCCGCCATGCAGCACGGCAGCCAAAGCCAGGCAATGCAACCGGGCATGAGTGGTGAAGGCCGCGTGATGCCCGGCACCGACATGCCGGACATGGCGGGCATGAACAGCCCGGTCAACGGCAAGCACGGCTCCGACACGCACGGCGTCGGCAATGCCATGGTGGCGCAGGTGCAGCGCAACCGGCTCGGCGAGCCGGGCACCGGGCTGGAGAACGTCGGCCACCGGGTGCTCACGTACAACGATCTTCACGCACTCAAGCCGTCGCGCGACCCGCGGCCGCCGACGCGCGAGATCGAGATGCACCTCACCGGCAACATGGAAGCGTTCATCTGGGGCATCGACGGCAAGAAGAACTCCGAGTCGGGGCCGCCGCCGATGGTGCGCGTCGGCGAACGCGTGCGGCTGACCTTCGTCAACGACACGATGATGGAGCACCCGATGCATCAGCACGGCGTGTTCTGGGAGCTGGTCAACGGCGCCGACCCGGCGCACCGGCCGCGCAAGCACACGATCAACGTCAAGCCGGCCGAGAGGCTTTCGCTCGACTTCACCTACGACGAGCCGGGCAACTTCGCGATGCACTGCCACCAGCTGCTGCACATGGAGGCGGGCATGTTCCGCTTTTTCAATGTCAGCGATCCAGCCTGAGGAGCGGACGATGAGATCGACATCCGTCGCGCTGGCCGCGCTGCTCGTCGCACTGTCGTCGGCCCATGCCCAGGGCAACCGCTTCCCGCTGCCGCCGAAGGATTGGCCGAGCCCGGTGATGGATCGGCAGCCCTACGCGTACCTGCTGCTCGACCGCCTCGAACGGCGTTGGCAGAGGGGCCAGGACGCCAACGTGCTCGACGCGCAAGGGTGGTTCGGCGGCGACTACCACAAGCTCTGGCTGAAGGCCGAGGCCGAGCGCACTGGCGGCACCACCGAGGATGGCGAAGTGCAGTTGTTGTATGCCGGGCTGATCCGCCCGTTCTGGTACTTGCAGGCGGGTCTGCGCAGCGAGACGCGGCCCGGCCCGACTCAGAACTCTGCGGTGATCGGCATTCAAGGGATGGCGCCCTACGAGTTCGACTTCGAGGGTGCGTTGTACCTGCGCGGCGGACGAATATCAGGCCGCTTCGAGGCCGAAGTCGATCAGTTGCTGGCGCAGCGCTGGATTCTGCAGCCGCGCATCGAAACGAACTTCGCTGGCGCTTCGGACCGCGAGCGTGGCATCGGAACCGGGTTTACGGACGTACAGCTCGGGCTGCGGCTGCGCTACGAGATCCGCCGCGAGATCGCGCCGTACATCGGCATCAGCTGGACGCGCCGACTTGGCGATACCGCCGATATCGCACGCGGGCGTGGCGACCGTGTGACCGGCCGCGGCGTCGTTCTGGGTCTGCGGCTCTGGTACTGAGTGCGGAGCGTCGCTATCGGGGCGACTGCCAGCGCGGCACGGCGTCGGGCTGCCCCCCGGTTCCGACAAGGCTCTTGCAGTCCGAGGCGGGATCGCGCCTGCAACTTCCGACCGTCACCGGAAGAACCATTGCAGCTGCACCTGAACAGCGTTGGGCGATGCAGCGAACTCGCTGCCCGTGCTCCCGGTGAAAAGCTGCACGCCGAAGATCAGATCCGTGGCTGGCCCAATGGACCACACAAGGCGGCTGTCGACCGCACGGCTGCGGTCGTCGGCATTGAGCACGCCGTAGGTCGTCCACTTCAGCAGGGGCGTGATCTCGTAGGACGCGAACAGCCCCGCGTAGCGCTTACCGAGGCTCGTCACACGCCCTGCGCGCAGCCCCGTGAAATCGTAGCCGCCCGGATTCTTCGAGCCGGCCCCGTTGTAGTACAGCTCGGCGCTCAACGTAAGCCCGCTCGCAAAGGCATAGTCGGCGCCGGCCATCCACCGGTTGAAGCCTGGGCCACCGCGCGGATCCAGCCGAGTCGCCTCCGCGCGGACGCCGAGGTCACCGATCTGGCTGGCGACGTCGACGCCGACGATGTCCAGGCCCAGCAGCCGTCCGGCGACCAGCGACGCGTCGACTCCGGCCGCGTTGCCGTGCCACTGCACGGCACGACTGGGCGAGCCCCGTTCTGGCGCGGGGGCATACACGAGCGACGCGCGCGACAGCGGCCCGAGCTTGGCCTCGAGCAACGCGGCGTCGGCGCCGACGCGCTCCTCGCGCTCGAGCGGCAGCGGGCTGACCGGATTCAGGATGTCCAGCGGGCTCCAGAAGCGCCCGGTCCCCCAGGCGATGCGCTGGCGGCCCAGCTTCAGATCGACATCCCCGCGGGTCAGCATCAGCGCCGCCCGATGTAGGCGATGACGGCCGTAGACATCGCCACGTTCCAGGTAGTTCGCGTCGGCCCGCCAGTACTGCGGCGGCGCGCGATCCTTGACGGCGCGAAACTCGCCGGTGTCCAGGTAGTTGCCGAGCAGAAGTTCGTTGTCGTATTGCAGGTCGAGCGCAAGACCCGGCGCAAGATTACCCTTCGCCTCGACGCGCAGCCGGTTCAGGCTGAGCGCGTAGTCCTCGCCCGTCGATGCCCGCGAACGCAGGAACAGGCTCTTCAGGCTGCCCGACAGTTCCAGCGGCTGTGCCCGTGCCAGAGAAGTGGCGGCACCAAGCACCAGCCCCATCACCAGTGCGGCCACGCACCCGCCGACGCTTCGGTGTGGGAGCGTCATCACGTGTGCCGGATGGCCGCGGTCGGCTCCAGCCGCGCCGCCTTGGCGGCGGGATGCAGCGACACCGCCACGCTGGCGAGGAACAGGCCGATGCCGGGCCCGACGAGGTTACCGGCGACGAGTTGCGGATAGACGATGCCGGTCAGCCCCGGGATGGCGCTGTAGTCGCGATAGAAGCCCGACAGGTCCAGCCCGATGTTGCCGAACAGTGCGACCACAGAGGCACCGACAGCGTAGCCGATGACCGACGCGAGGAGCATCAGCACGATGGTCTCGTAGACCACCATCCGCACGACCGCGTCGGGCGGCGTTCCCAGCGCCATCATCACGCCGAACTCGCGCGTGCGCTCAGCCACCGCCATGAACACGGTATTCATCACCGCCAGCGCGACGACGAGGAAGAAGACCGCGACGATGACGGTCCGGATCGCACGCACCAGGCCAAGCATGTCCGCCACCCGCGGCAGCAGGCGCGGCCAGGGCGCCGCCACCAGGCCCTCCTTGTCCAACAACGGCGTCAGCCGCGCCGCGACGCCGTTGACCTCGGCGCGGTCCGCCAGACGCAGGTTGATCGACGAAACACGCTGGCCGAGGCCGAGCATGCGCTGCGACGCCGGCAACGTGACGAAGACCATCGCTCCGTCGAAAGCGCTGCTCTCGGTGGCGAAGATGCCCCGCACCCGGAACGCCGCCGTGCCCAGCTCGCCCGCCACGCCGGGCGCCATCACCACCAGCCTCTCGCCCAGCCGGATGCCGAGCTTCTCAGCCAGCCGTCGCCCGATCACGATGTCGCGGTCGGCACCGGCTTCCAACGCCGCGCCTTCGACGAAGGTCCGGTGCAGGATCGTGATCCCGCGTTCGAGCGCTGGGTCGACGCCGTACAGCACGACGCCCACTGACTTCGTGGCGCTGCTCACCAGGGCTTGTGCCTGGACGCGGGGCGCCGCCGCCGTGATGCCGGGCTGGCCGCGCACGGCGGCGAGTGCCGCGCCGGCGTCGAAGGCCAGTTCCGGCGCGAGGTCGCGCCGTAGTCCTTCGCGCTCGATCTGCAGGTGCCCAGTGACGTAGCGCGTCGAGTTGTCGACGAGCTGCTCGCCGAAACCGTCGAAGAAGCCATAGAGAAACACATAGGCCACGATCGCGAAGGCCGCGCCGAACACCGTGATCGCGCTGCGCTTGCGGTTGCGCAGCAGGTTGCGCGTGGCGATCAGCGCGAAGACCGGCAGTGGCGCGCGTGTCTCGCGGCGCGCCCCCCGACGGCCTCCGGAACTCTTCTCGCCGATGCCACGAATCGCGGCGACCGGCTCGAGCGTCGCCGCGCGGAACGCCGGGTACAGCGCCATCACCAGCGCGATCAGGAACACCAGCAGCGAGATCGCCAGACTACGCTCGGCACGCACGACCGGGTAGATCACGTCGGCCAGCCCCGGCATCGCCCGCAGCCCGGCTTCGAAGGCGCCGAGGTCGATGCCGACGCGACCGAACGTCGCCGTCGCGCCGACGCCGACCGCGTTGCCCAGCAGCAGCCCGGCCGCACCGAGCAGCGCGGCCTCGGCGACGACGAGCCGAAACAGCATCGACTGGCCGGTGCCCAGCGCCAGCATGATGCCGAACTCGCGGGTGCGCTCGAGCACGGCCATCAGCACCGGGTTGGCCACGCCGGCGGCGACCATCACGAAGAAGATCGTCAGCACCACGAAGCCCATCACCTCGTGGAAGCGGATGCTGATCGCCACCATCGGCAGCAACACCGGCCAACCCACCACCTCGTGACCGCCGCCGACCCGTGCGGAGAGGGACTGCACGTTGGCACCCAACTCGCCCCGATCGCGCAAGCGCACGGCCACCGCGGTGACGGCCTCGGGCGTGGCCAGAAAGTCGCGCATCGCCGCCATCGGCATCACCGCGACGTAGCCATCCAGGTCGTCGATCTTGGTGCGGAACACGCCGCGCACGGGCACGCGCGCACTCGCGACCGAGCCGTCGTAGGCCTGCCCCACCAGCACCAGCTCGTCACCGGCCCGCACGGCCAGCGCCTCGGCCATTCCCTCGCCGATCAGGACCCCACTGTCGTCGGCGCCGCCGAAGCCGCGTCCATCAACGACGGCCTTGAAAAGGTCCGTGACCTGCGCCTCCTGTGCCGGGTCAACGCCGAAGGCCAGGATGCCGCGTGAGCGGTCGGCGCGGCTGGCCAGCACGGTGGTCTCCAGGCGGGCGGTCGCGGCGGCGACCGCCGGATCTGCACGCACCGACTCGAGCACGCGCGCGCCGGCCTCGATCGCGCGGTCCAGGCTGGGGTCGTCGTGGTAGCCCTTCAAGTGGACCTGGACGTCGGCCGCGAAGTAGCGCGTGGTGTTGTTGATCATCTGCCGGTTCATGCCGTCGATGAACCCCCACAGGAAGGTCAACGCCGCCAGGCCGACCGCGATCGACAGCACCGTGATGACGGAGCGGCGGCGGTTGCGCATCACGTTGCGCGCCGCCAGCGTCCAGATCATCAAGCCGGCCTCCGCTCGTCGGCCTCGATGCGGCCATCGCGCAGCCGGATCACGCGGCGCGCCCGCTCGACGACCATCGGATCGTGCGTCGAGAAGACGAAGGTCGTGCCCTCCTCCTCGTTCAGACGTCGCATCAGGTCCATCAGCGTCGAACCCGATTGCGAGTCGAGATTGGCGGTCGGCTCGTCGGGCAACACGATCACCGGCCGCGCCGCGATCGCCCGGGCCACCGCGACACGCTGCTGCTGGCCACCCGACAGCTCGTTCGGCCGGCGGTGCTCCATGCCCTCAAGCCCGAGTGCGTGCAGCAGGCGCAAAGCCTCGGCGCGGCGCCGCTGCTCATCGACGCCCTGCAGCAACAACACGTACTCGACGTTCTCGAGCGCGGAGAGCACCGGCACGAGGTTGTATTCCTGGAACACGAAACCGATGTGGCGCAGGCGAACCTCGGCGAGCGCCTTGCGGCCCAGGGACGTGATCTCCTGATCGCCGACCCAGATGCGGCCGCTGGTCGGACGGTCGAGCCCGCCGATGAGGTTCAGCAGCGTCGTCTTGCCGGAACCCGAGGGACCGACCAGGGCGACGAAGTCGCCCTCCTGGATCTCGACGCTGGTCAGATGCAGCGCCGGCACCGGGATGCTGTCGCGCTGGTAGACCTTGGTCACGTGCTCGGTGCGCACGATGGCGGAGGGCAGCGCCATGGTCGTCACTCTGCCGTCATCACGGTGCGTGGATCACCCTGCCCGCGCACCGCGGCCAGTTCGTCGGCGCCGAGCACGCCCGCCGCATCGATACCCAGCGCCTCGGCCGCCTCGGCCACTGCGTGTGCCCAGGTGCAGCGGTTCGCGAACAGCATGCCGGCGACATCCAGCGTGCCGCCCCGCGCGATGTAACCCAGCGCACGCGTCCGCCGCGGCCCGGTGTCGATGCGGCGCAGCACGCCCAGGGTCGGCTCGGGCCGCATGTGCGAGAGGATGACGCGCGCGGTGGCCGCGGGCGGGAACAGGGCCTCCAGGACCGCATCGTTCGCGACGAAGGTGCCCTCGCGTTCGTCGCGCGGCAGCCGGAACCGGCCGGGCTCGACGACGCAGGTCACCGCCGTTGGGTGACCGGTTCCGTCCAGCCGATCCGCCGCCAGCAGCGCCTGCTGCAGTTGGTAGGCACCGATGGCGATCAGCAGCACCTCGGGTGCCTCGCAGGCCTTCACCACGCGGGCCCCCTGCTCGACCATTTGCTGCGCCTGCTCGCCGCTCAGCCGGCCCGTCATCGGCCGCTTCGGCACCACCAGGGTCCAGAACTCGCCGTGGGTGCGGTAGGCGGCACGCAGCGCGGCCACCGCGCTGTTCGCATCGACCGGGAACAGCACGCGCGCGGTGTCGGACATCTCGCCCAGCAGTGCCTCGGCCAGCGTCGGGTCCTGGTGCGATTGCTCGTTCTTGCCGTTCTCCCAGGTGTGCGAGGTCACCACCGTGACCACCGACAGCCAGCCCGGCGGGTTGCCGGCCTCGGCCTGGTGTCGTGCGAACAGAATCTCCTGGCGCAGTGCGCCGAGCATCTTGACTGCGAAGGCCTCGTAGGACACCACGAGATTGATGCCGCCCTTGTTGCCCAGCGCCGCGCTGACCACCGCCTCCTCGTTGAGGGCCGTGATCACCGCGCCGTCCACCGCCTCGGCGAGACCCGGCTCGGGTGCGAAGACGCGGTGCTTCAGCAGGTCCAGCGTCTGCCCCATCCGGTTGCTGCGCAGTTCGTCGGGGTTGCCTACACGCGGCCGCAGCTGCGGGTTCGCCTGCACGATGGCGGCGAAGGCGGCGTCGAGCGCGGCCATCGGTGATACCGTGCCGGTGCCGACGGCATGCCACTGCGCTGCCGGCATCGCAGGTGCATCGACCCGCCGACGGGCCAGCGGGTGGTCGCGCTCGAGCGAACGCTGCTGGTCGCGATGACGGCAGAGCACGGCCAGCGCCTCGTCGAGTTCGCCAGCGGGGACGAACAGGGCACGCGCGCCCTCGTTGAACTGCTGGCGCGCGAGCGCATCGACGCGAGGGTTTCCGGCCAGCGGCAGGTTGTGTGCGGCATTCGTCCCTGCACCGGGGAAGCCGAATCCCTTCGGCGCCTCGGCGACGGTGTAGTGCAGCGGCACCGGGTACTGGATGCTCCCGGCCGCCACGGCCGCCGCACAGGCGGCGAGCCGTTCTTCCATGGCGTGCACGGCCCATGCGAACGCGGCCGGGTCCGTGCCGTCGATCTCCATCGGATCGAATCCGTTCAGGCGCAGGTGCTGGTGGAACCACTCCTGGCCGCCTTGCTGCTGCATCGTGCTGCGCTGCTCGATGCGGCGTCCATTGAGGATCATGAACGGGGCCACGAAGCCGCAGTCCTCGGCGCGCCACCAGCGCGGCGCCCAGTCGCTGCCGCGCTGCTCCTCGAAGGCGCCGTCGCTGAGGAACACCACCAGCCGTTCGCCGCGCAGCGGCATGTGCACGTAATGCAGTTCGGCGAAACCGAGATAGCCACCCTCGGAAAGTCCTCCCGCCGTGTTCGGGCCGACGTGGCTGCCCAGCGGCGACGCCGGCCGCCCGCCCGCGTCGATCGCGTAGCCGTAGAAGTCGCGCGCGAAGCGTGTCAGCCCCTCTTCGCTGCGGTCGTAGCGCTCGGCGTGGCGGGGTGTCATGTTGCCCACCAGCAGATTGACCGAATCGATGCCGGCCACGCAATGCCCCTGCCCCATCAGCCAGCCGCGCGTCAGGCCCGTCAGCGCATTGGCGGCGAGATAACCGACATAGGCGGGTACGATGTTCAGCGAGCCGCCGGTATGGCCCTCGGGCGCTTCCTTGAAGTCCTCGGACACCATCTCGCGCCCGTCGGGATGGACCTTGTCGGCGTACGTCATGTGCACGGTCAGCCACATGCCGGCCGCGGCGAGACGGTCCGCGGCCCACAGCGTGCGGTAGACGCTCGCCGTGTCGGCCGCCTTGCCGCCGGCAACGAGCACCTGCGCGAGATCGTGCACGCGCAGTTGAGTCTGGTCGTTGTGCACAATGGGGCCGTAGCCTCGCGCCCAGCGAGCAAAGTTGGCATCGGAGTCGCGGAACAGCCGCACGCGCTCGGCGACCCAGGGAAGGTGGTGGTTCATCGTCGGGTCCAGGTTGCGCGGACTATCGCGCTGGGGTTGGGGCTCATCGCCTCTGCAGGTTGCGCTGGCTGAAGATCTCGTCGTCTACCGGCCGGTCGAACAGGGCGTCCTTCAGCACCACCGTGGTCGAGTTCCCGGGCTTGGCGTCGGGCCGCATGTCCCAGCGCGTCGGCAGGGTCCGGCCACCGACCTTGCGCACGTCCGAGAAGGTCAGCACGCGCACGCGCTCGCCGCGCTCGCTGAAGAACTCCTGCTTGAGCGGCATCGTGTCGGCACGCCGCACCCAGTAGACGATGCGGCCCCAGACCACGGCCGCGTCGGGCTTCGGCACGGCTTCGATCTGCACGACGGTCTCGCCGTCGAGTTGCACGGTGCCGATCACCTTGTGCGTGTAGTCCTCCAGGATGCTGCTTTCCTTGACCAGATCGTCGTTGGTGAAGTCCGAGCCCATCCACGGCTGCAACATCATCGACGGCGGGATCTTGACGATGCGCTCCACGTTGGGCAGGTAGTTCCACATCTCGGTGCCGATGCGCAGCGAGCCGATGCCGGCCTCCTTGGCCGGTGAGACGATGCGCACGAACGATCGCCGCGGCCGATCCATCCACAGTCGCAGGCGGAGTGTGCGCTGCCAGCGCGGCGTGGCGATCGTCATCTCGTACTCGCCCTGCACGGTGCTGCCCCACAGCAGCTTCTCCACCTTGTCGAGGATCTCTCGTCCCTCGGACGGCTGAGCCCGCACCCCGGGCACCGCCAGGGCGGCCAGCGAGACCGTGATGGTGGCCAGCCGCAGCAGCGCGCGCCGCGTGCTCACGGCGCACCGTCCGCCGGCAGCTGCGCCACGGCGGCCACGCGCAACTGCGCAGGCGCGACACTCGACGCCATCAGGCCGTCCAGCATGGCCCGATCCACCACCTCCTTCTCGAGCAGCAGTGCGGCGAGTGACTCGAGCGCCGCACGGTGCGTCCCCAGCGTCTTCGACACCCGCTCGCGCGCCTCGTCGAGCAACCGGCGCACCTCGCCGTCGATCGCCTCTGCGGTGCGCTCACTGAACGTGCGCGGCTCCGGCAGCGTCGGGCCGTTGAGGAACAGCGGCCTTGGCCGTGCGTCGTAGGTCGCCAGGCCGAGCGCCTCGCTCATACCGTAGTGCGTCACCATGTGGCGCGCCAGGTCGGTGGCGCGCTGCAGGTCGTTCTCGGCGCCGGTCGATACATCGTCGAACACCAGCTGCTCGGCGACCCGGCCACCGAGCAGCACGTCGAGCCGGTCGAGCAGCTCGCTGCGGCGCATCAGGTAGCGGTCCTCGGTCGGTGACTGCTGGGTGTAGCCGAGCGCCGCGATGCCGCGCGGGATGATGGACACCTTGGTCACGCGGTCGGCGTTCTTGCGGAGCTCAGCCACCAGTGCGTGGCCGGCCTCGTGATAGGCGACGAACTTGCGCTCAGTCGGGTTCATCACCCGGTTCTTCTTCTCGAGACCGGCGACGATGCGGTCCAGCGCCTCTTCGAAGTCCTGCATGTCGACCGCGTCCTTGCCGCCCTTGGCCGCGCGCAGCGTCGCCTCGTTGACGAGGTTGGCCAGGTCTGCGCCCGCGAAGCCGGGCGTGCGTGCGGCCAGCATGGCCAGGTCGACGCTAGGCGCCAGCTTGACGTTCTTGACATGCACCTCGAGGATCTGCCGCCGTCCGTTCAAGTCCGGCCGATCGACCGCGATGTGGCGATCGAAGCGGCCCGGCCGGAGCAGGGCGGGGTCGAGCACCTCGGGCCGGTTCGTCGCGGCGAGGATGATCACTCCGCGGTTGGTGTCGAACCCGTCCATCTCGGCGAGCAACTGGTTCAGCGTCTGCTCGTGTTCCTCGTGACCGCCCGTCAGGCCTACGCCGCGTGCCTTGCCCAGGGCATCGATCTCGTCGATGAAGACGATGCACGGCGCCTTCGCCGCGGCCTGCTCGAAGAGGTCGCGCACGCGCGCCGCGCCGACGCCGACGAACATCTCGACGAACTCCGAACCGCTGAGCGACAGGAACGGCACGCCGGCCTCGCCCGCCACCGCCTTGGCGAGCAACGTCTTGCCGGTGCCGGGGGCACCGACTATCAGCACGCCCTTGGGGATCTTGCCGCCCAGACGCTTGTAGCGGTCCGGGTTCTTCAGGAACTCGACAACCTCCATCAGTTCCTCGCGCGCCTCATCGATGCCCGCAACGTCCTTGAACGTGACACCCGTCTCGGTCTGCATGTAGACCTTGGCCTTGCTCTTGCCGATCTCGAGCATGCCGTGCCCCATGCCGCCGCCCATGCGCTTCATGAGGAACCACCAGATGCCGAAGAACACCAGCGCCGGCGCAACCCAGGAGATCAGCGCGCCGAGCCACTTGCTCTGGCGCACGCTGCCGTAGCGCACCTTCGCGGCATCGAGCTGGGCCACCAGTCCTGGGTCGTTGACCAGCACCGTGGCGAAACCGTGCTCGCCGCCGGCGCGCTTGAGCGCCTCGAGCTTGTCCTTCGGCAGGATCTGCTCCAAACCTTCGGCGCGCAGCTTGCCTGTCGCGATGCCGTCGGCGATCACCACGTCGTCTAGCTTGCCGGCGACCAGCGCCTGCTTGAACTCGCTGTAGCTCAGCGTCTGCGTATGCCGCGGCGTGAAGAACTCCTGCAACAGGATCATGCCCAACAGGGCGGCTAGCACGTACCAGAGCGAGAACGTCTGCTTCTTGTCCATCGACAGCACTCCTGCGGGGGATCGGGCTCAGACGCCGGGACGACGGCGCGATCGCCGCTCGTCGAGGGCGACCTGGACGGCACCCCACGCGATCAGTGCCGGGCAGACGAGAAGGGCGGCCGCGAGCAGCGCGCTCCACCAGGCGAAGCCGAAGGACCACAGCACCGCCGCGGCGATCACCACGGCAAGGATCGGGCACAACCACATCCAGCGGTTGGCGAACTCAGGCCACTTCACGAATCTCATGGCGACCTCCGTGTTCATTGCAGGCGCGCCCGCTTGAGCAGCGCCGAGTTGACGATCACCGACAGCGAGGACAATGCCATCGCCGCGGCGGCGATGATCGGGTTGAGAAACCCGAACGCGGCGATCGGCACGCCGACCGCGTTGTAGATGAAGGCCCAGAACAGGTTGCGCTTGATCGTGCGCATCGTTGCCCGCGAGAGCCGGATGCCGGTCACCACATCGCGCACGTCGCTGCGCACGAGGATGATGCCGCCGGTCTCCTTGGCCACGTCCGAGCCCGAGCCGATCGCGATGCCGATGTCCGCGGTCGCCAGCGCCGGGGCGTCGTTGACGCCGTCGCCGACCATCGCAACGACCTTGCCGGCCTGCTGCAGTTCCTTGATCACGCGCGCCTTGTCGGAGGGCAGCACGTCGGCGATCACCCGGTCGATCTGCAGCGCTCGGCCGATCGCCGCGGCTGTGCGGGCGTTGTCGCCGGTCAGCATCACGACCTCCACGCCTTCGGCGCGCAGCGCACGCACCGCTTCGAGCGCCTCGGGCTTGATGGTGTCGGCCACCGCGATCACCGCGGCGAGTTCGCCGTCGCAGGCGAGCAGCATCGCCGTCTTGCCGTCCGCCTGGTAGCGCTCCATGTCCGCGCCGACCAACGCGACGTCGATGCCGGCCCCCTCCATCAGCCGCCGGTTGCCGAACAGCACCTCGCGCCCGTCGACCTGGCCGCGCACGCCATGCCCCGGCACCGCCTCGAAGCCCTGCACCGCGCACGGCGCGATGCCGGTCTCCTTGGCGCCGCGCAGGATGGCCTCGGCCAGCGGATGTTCCGATCCTGCCTCCAGGCTGGCGGCCAGGCGCAGCGCCTGGTCGTGGTCGCAGTGTCCGCAGGGCAGCAGATCGGTCAGGGCCGGCTCGCCGCGGGTCAGCGTGCCGGTCTTGTCGAACACCACGGTGGTGAGCCGCTCGGCCTTCTCGAGGATCTCCCCGCCGCGGATCAGGATGCCGGCCTGGGCGCCGCGCCCGACACCCACCATCAGCGCCGCCGGGGTGGCGATGCCGAGCGCGCAGGGGCAGGCGATGATCAGCACGGCGATGAAGGCGAGCAGGCCCTGCGGGAAGTTGCCCGCCAGCCACCAGCCGCCGAAGGCGATGACGGCGGTGCCGACCACGGCCGGCACGAAGTAGCGCGTCACCTGGTCGGCGATGCGCTGGATCGGCGCGCTGCTGGCCTGCGCGTCCTCGACCATCTTGACGATCTGCGCCAGCGCCGTCTCGGCGCCGATGCGCGTGGCCTGGAAGCGGAAGCTGCCGGTGCGGTTCAGCGTGCCGCCGATCACCGCCGCGCCAGTCTGCTTGTCGACCGGCATCGACTCGCCGGTGAGCATGGACTCGTCGACCGACGAAGAGCCTTCGAGCACCACGCCGTCGGTGGCGATGCGCTCGCCGGGCCGCACGACGACCGTCTCGCCGACCATCACCTGCTCGGCCGCGATCTCGACCTCGGCGCCGTCGCGCAGCACATGAGCGGTGGCGGGCTTCAGGTCGAGCAGCTTGCGCACCGCGGCGGAGGAGTGCTTCTTGATGATCTCCTCCATGTACTTGCCGAGCAGCACGAAGGCGATGATCACCGCCGAGACCTCGAAATAGACGTCACGCTCCTCGACCTTGACCGGCAGCACCTGCGGAAAGAACAGCACCGCGACGCTGTAGAAGTAGGCCACCGAGGTGCCCAGCGCGATCAGCAGGTCCATGTTGATGGAGCGGTTGCGCAGCGCATTGAAGGCGCCGACGTAGAAGCTCCAGCCACCGATGAACTGCACCGGCGTGACGAGCAGGAACAGCCACACGCCCCACGTGAACCAGGGCAGCGCGGGGATCGGTACCCAGGTCAGCAGCGTTGCGCCGGTGGCCAGCGCGATGAAGGCGCCGGCGCGCATGATCGCCAGCGCCAGCACGCCGGTCAGCGCGATGGTGACGCGCGTGCGCATCGACTTGAGCTCGGCCTCCGGCGACTCGAAGGTGCGCTGGCAGCCGGCGCTGCAGAAGTAGTAGGAGCGCCCGGCGCGCTCGGTCTTCAGCGCGGTCGCCTTGTCGACCACCATGCCGCACACCGGGTCCTTGGCCTGGCCCGACTCGGCGCGCCGCAGCGCGGTCTGCAGCGGCCGGCCCACCACGCGCATGTCCCCACCGTGAGGAGATGCGGGGGTGGGCGGCGTGGCGTCCGATCTGCCGGTCCTCGCGCCGGCGTAGCGCGCCGGGTCGCGCTGGAACTCGCCCAGGCAGTGCCCCGAGCAGAACAGGTAGGTTCGCCCAGCATGCTCGGCATGGCCTGCCGCGCGGGAGGGATCCACGGTCATGCCGCACACCGGGTCGACCGACGCGGCGGCCGCCGCAGAGGGCGCTTCGTGAAGCACGGCTCGAGTCATGTCATTCTCCTGATCAATGCGTGCAAAGGTGGGTGGCGGGTCTCACGGCATGCGGCGCGCGGCGCCCTCCCAAGCGGCCGCACCGGCAGCCAGAGCCGTCAACCCGCCGGCGATGAGGAATGGCAGCGGCGGCGCCAGCGCGAACAGGCTGCCCGTGGCCGCGGCACCGACCGCCTGCCCGAGGTTGGCCGCCGCGGCCTGCCGCCCCATGGCCCAGCCCTGGCGCGTGCCGGCCGCGCTCGAGATGCGCACGGCCAGCGAGGGGATCAGCACGCCGATGCCGGCTGCTGCCAGGACGAACGCCGCGGCGGTCACGCCCCTTCCGTTCGAGCCGGCCAGAAGGGCGACGCCCGCCGACAGCACGAGGAGCGCGGCGACGACGAGCCGCGGCTCGCCCAGCCTGCGTTCCAGGTGCGGCAGGGCCCAGAACTGGACGGCGATCATCACGCCGCTGCACAGTGCGAAGTACAACGAAACCGGCCACCCGTCCGCGGCCGGCGCCCTGCGCGCTGCCAGGGTGGCACCGACCTCGGCCACCGTGATCGCCAGCACGACGACGGCCGTCAACAGCAGCGAGCGGGCGATACGCCGCTCGTCGCCGGGCGGCGCACCGTCCGAGCCGGACGGCACCGCCCGGTTGACCGGCAGCGTGAGCACGCCTGCGGCCGCCACCAACCCGACCACAGCGACGACATGCAGCGCCAGCGCACTGATCGCGCCATGGCCACCCACGGAGAGTATCGGTGCGGCCAGCCCGTCGCCGAGCGCGGGACCGAGCAGGAAGCCCAGAGCCGTGGCCGATGCGATCCAGGCGAAGCGGCGCTGCAAGCGGGACGGCGCCGACGCGGTGACGACATAGGCAAACACCGCCGGGAGCACCGCCGCCGAGGTCAGCCCGGCGATGGCACGCGCCGCGTACAGCCCGCGAAGTCCGAGCGACCCGGTCACGGCCCACAGCGCCGCGCTCGATCCGGCCAGCCCGGCGATGAGCACCCAGCGGCGGTCGATCCGATCGGCCAGCGCGCCCCAGGCGGGCGCAAACAGGAACAGGGCGAGCGTGTACGTGCCGGTGAGCCAGCCCGTGTGCCCTTCCACGTCGGCTGCCGAACCGACCCCCGCGCGCTCCACCAACCCGGGCAGCACAGGCAATGTCACGCCATACGCCATCGACACCGCCATTGCGGCCGCGAGCAGCGCCGCGAAGGCGCCGGCCGAGAGATCCGAACGCATCTCGCCCGCCGGCCGCGGAGACGGCACCGTCCATGACCAATCACTCACGGTAGAGATCGCGGCGGGTCAACGGGACCGGCCACGTGCCGCGATCGCGCTTCGAGGCGACGATCTGGTAAATGCCCGTGCCGCCCGCCTCGAACTCGAGCGCACACGCCGCCATGTAGAGCCGCCAGATGCGGTAAGTGACCTCGCCGACCTCCTCCAGCGCCTCCTCGCGACGCGCCTCCAGCCGCTCAACCCAGTGCCGCAGCGTCAGCGCGTAGTGCGGACGCAGCCCCTCGACATCATGGATCTCGAAGCCGGCCCGCTCCATCCCGAGCTGGATGTTGCTAACGCAATCGAGCTCGCCGTCCGGGAAGACGTAGCGATTGATGAATTCCGTCGCGACCGTCCGGTTCCAGCCCTCCTCGTCGTGGGTGATCCCATGGTTGAGGAACAGCCCGCCCGGTCGCAGCACCCTCTGCACGGCGGCGTAGTAGGTCGGCAGGTTCGCCAGGCCGACATGCTCGAACATGCCGACGCTGGACACCTTGTCGTAGACCGCCACGCCGTCGAGGTCGCGGTAGTCGCGCAGCTCGACCGTGACGAGATCCTGCAGGCCTTCGACCCGGATGCGCTCGCGTGCGTACTCGAACTGCCGTTCGCTGAGCGTGATGCCATGCGCCCGGACGCCGTGGCGGCGCGCCGCCCAGCACACGAGCGCGCCCCAGCCGCAGCCGATGTCGAGCAGGCGGTCACCGGGCTGCAGTCGCAGCTTGCGGCAGATGTGCTCCAGCTTGTTGTGCTGTGCCTGCTCGAGCGAGTCGTCGGCGGTCTCGAAGTAGGCGCAGGAATAGACGCGCTCGACGTCCAGCCACAGACCGTAGAACGCGTTGGACACGTCGTAGTGGAACGAGATCGCCGCCCGGTCGGTCCGGCGGGAATGGCGGTGCGCAAATCGCCGCGCCATGCGCGAGGCCAATCCGCCGGACGGCTTCAGGCCCTCCTGCTCGGACACCCGCAGCATCAACGCATCGCGCCACAGCGCCAGCTTGTCGCGCCAGGTCAGCGAGACCGCCTCGAAGTGGTCCTTCAATGCCAGTGCGCTGTACAGATCGCCTTCGACATCGATCACACCGCGGAAGTAGGCGTCGGCCAGCAACAGCGGATCGGGCCGCAGCACGAGGCGACGCAGCAGCCCGGGGTCGCGGATCACGAGCGTGTACTCGGGGTGGGTCTCGAGCTCGTGCAGGATCGCATCGCCCAGCCTCAGCGCCGGTGGCCGTTCGATGCCTGCCAGCAAGCGGCGCAGGATGCGCAGCGCCGGAGCGTGCAGGTCCGGCGGCAGGGGTCGAGCGAGCGTGGTCGAGTGGTCCATCGGTTGGTCCCTTCAGTGCATGTCTTGTGGTTCGGCCAGGGCCGCGGTAGACACGTCGTCGACGGAAATCAGCGGTGCGCGCCGCAGATCGTCCGTCACGGCCGTGAGGCACTGCCGGCTCGCTGCGTGAACGGTGAACAGCGGCTGGCCCCGGTGCACCCGCTCGCCGATACGAGCTTGCAGCACGACGCCGGCGCCGGCTCCTTGCGCTGCGCCAGCCAGCACCGCGACGCGCTGCACATGCGCGCCGTCCAGCGACCTCACGTGGCCAGCGTGTTCGGCCGTGATGGTTTCGGCGATCGGCGCCAGCGTCGGCTCACGCATCCCACCCTGGGCCTCGCACAGGGCCTGGAAGCGCCCCCATGCGGCGCCGCTGTCGAGCAGTCGCCAGGCGTCGAGCTCGCCATGTCCGGTTCGGCTCGCGCCGCACATCTCGAGCAGCAGGCCGGCTTCGGCCAGCGCGTGCATGCGCAGGTCGACCGGCGCCGCCGCGGCGCCGCGCAGCACGGCCAACACGTCCATCGCCTCGGGTGCCGGACCGATGCCCAGACCCACCGGCTGAGTACCGGCCGAACGAGCGACGCGAACCTGCACGCCGACCGCTGCGCCCACGGCCCTTAGCAGCGCTTGCAGGCGATGGAAGCGTTCGTCGTCGGGCACGCCGGTACCCCGTCCGACCGTCACGTTGACGAGCAGGCTCCCCACGCCGGCACCCACCCGACGCGACAGTGCCGACGCCACGAGGCTCGCGTCATCCGCCGTGGGACTCCACGGCACGTCAGTTGCCACTCCCGCGGCGTCCGCGCGGGCGACGCACATGCCCTCGCGCGAGGTGATGATGGCTGCAGTCGCACGATCGAGTTCCACCCCGGTCAGCGTCGCCATCGAGTCGGCGCTGCTCCAAGTCCCCGCGCCGGACCGCAGCGAGAAGTGCGGCATCGTCGCGCCCGCTGCAGCCACGATCGCCGCAACGATCGGCGTCGTCCGGTGCCCGGGGAACCGGTCCAGTCCGTGCCGGTCGACGACGCGGTTCGTCTCCCAGGCGAGTGCCGGACTCGCTTCGGCCGTCCAGGCGCGCGCGAGGGCGATGGCCCGCCGGGCCGCCGGGTCACTGGACGGCTCCGAATTCCAGAGCTCGTGGGTCTGGCCGGCGGCTTGGCTCATCCCTCGCTCCTTCGCCGAGCGGAGGCTCCGCGGTCGCATCGCGCGGCCGAAGCCGGCTCCTGCGCGAACCCCTCGATGAGGCCACACACGGAGTGGCCGTCGGGCACGCCATCGGGACGCCGCTTCCAGTCGGCCACCGCCCGCTGCATGCGCCGATGCAGCCGCAGGGCGGCGTCCAATTGACGACCCTGCTCCGCGAGTCGCTGGTCGAGCAAGGTGCGCGCACGCGGACACGGCAGTTCGCCACGCTGCCCCATCTCGACGAGTTCGCCAGCGTCCCTGAGCGTAAAACCCAGCGCCAGCGCGCCGCGGATGAAGCGCACGCGCGCGACACTGCGCTCCGAGAACGTGCGGTAGCCGTTCTCGGTCCGGCCATCAGCCTCCACCAGGCCGACCCGCAGATAGTGGCGCAGCGTGTCGGCGGACACGCCGGCCTGCCGCGCGCACTCGATCAATCGCATCGAATTTCTCCGTCGCCGCAGGGCCGCGTCGACTCCCGGGCAGCGAGTCTCGACCCGGGTGCTGCACATGGGTCAAGTCCCTGCGTGACCGGGCCGGCTTGCATTGCTCAGATCCGCTCGAGCGCCAGCGCAACGGCCTGGCCGCCGCCAATACACAGCGTCACGATGCCGCGGCGCAGGCCGTCGCGCTGCATCGCGTGCAGCAGCCGGGTGGTGAGGATCGCTCCGGTCGCTCCGATCGGGTGCCCGTGCGCGATGGCGCCGCCCTCGACGTTGACCACGTCCTCGGCGAAACCGAGTTCGCGCTGGCAGGCCAGCGCGATGGCCGCGAAAGCCTCGTTGATCTCGACCCGGTCGACGTCCCCGATCGTCCAGCCGGCACGCTCGAGCGCCTGGCGCACGGCCGGCAGCGGCCCGAGCCCGAAGAAGTTCGGGTCCACGGCGCCGATGCCGAAAGCCGCCAGGCGCGCCTGCGGCTGCAGCCCCTGGCGCTCGGCCCAGCCGCGCTCGGCCACCACCATCGCGGCCGCGCCGCTGTTGAGGCCTGGCGCATTGCCCGCGGTGATGGTGCCCTCCTTGCGGAAGGCGGGCTTGAGCCGCGCCAGCGACTCCATTGTCGTCTCGGGCCGGTTGTGCTCGTCGCGCGCGAACGGCACCGGCCCCTTCCGACCAGGCACCTGCAGGGTGACGATCTCGCCGTCGAAGCGGCCGGCGGCCTGCGCGGCCGAGAACGCCAGCTGCGATCGCAGCGCCCAGCGGTCCTGGTCTTCCCGCGAAATGCCGCAACGGATCACCAGGTCCTCGGTGTGCCAGCCGGCATGCTGCCCACTGGTGGCGTCGTGCAATCCGTCCAACAGCATGCTGTCGAACAGCGTCACGTCGCCCATGCGCGCGCCCCAGCGCCCCTGCGGCAGCAGGTAGGGCGCGCGGTCCATGTTCTCCATGCCACCGGCCACGACGCAATCGACCATGCCGGCGGCCACCTCGAGCGCTGCGCTGACAACGGCTTGCGCCCCGGATCCGCAGACGCGGTTGACCGTCAGCGCGGGCACTTCGACGGGCAGCCCCGCGGCGAGGCCTGCCTGGCGGGCCGGGTTCATCCGGTTGCCGGCCTGGATGACGTTGCCCATCACGAGCGACTGCACCTGGGACCCGGCAAGGCCGTTGCGCAGCAGCGTCTCGCGGATCACCGCCGCCCCGAGTTCGCTGGCGGGTACCTCCTTGAGCGCACCGCCGTAGGTGCCGATGGAGGTGCGGACGGCGCCGCAGAGGACGACTTCGTTGAGTGCCATGACTTTGCTCCTTGTCGATCAATGCGCCTCGCAAGACGCGTGGTTCTCGTGGTCGGCCCCGCCGCACACGCGCGCCTTGCAGCCGCTTCGCTGCAGCACGCCCTCGCCGGCACCGCGCAATCCAGCGGCGTTGGCCTCGTCGGTGTCCAGATGCAGTTCGAGCACCGCGCCGTCGTCGACACGCAGGGCGACATGGCGCAACACCGTGCCGCGCGGCGTGTCGAGCGCGACCTCGATCTCCCCGCGGTCCTGGACACCGAGCCGCCGCGCATCGGCGCTCGTCAGGTGCAGGTGGCGGCGCGCAACGATCAAACCCGTGGTGCGCAAGGTCCCGGCCGGCCCGGTCAACGTGACCTCGGCGCTGCCCGCGAGATCGCCGGACAGGCGCAGCGGCGCCTCGATGCCGAGCCGGATGGCCTCGGTGCGGCTGACCTCGATCTGGTTGGCCGCACGGCAGGGCCCGACGACGCGCACGCGTTCGAGCCGGCCGCGCTCGCCGATCACGGAAACCGTTTCCTCGGCGGCGAAGAAGCCGGGCTGGCTGAGCGGCTGCAACACGCGCAGCGCGTGGCCGGTGCCGAACAAGGCCTCGACGGCGGCCTGCGTGAGATGCACGTGGTGGGCCGAGATCGCCACCGGCATCGAGAAGTCCTGCCGCGCCGCGGCGCGCTCGGCTCGGCGCAGCACCGCCGCGGTCTCGCGGGCGATGACCCACTGCTCGCGCGAGCGCACCGCCAGCACCGCCACCTGCGAGCGCGGTGCCTGCAGTTCGGCGACCGCGGCACCGGACGCGCCGAAGGACTCGTTGCGGTCTTCGTCGAGACGCACGCCGAGGAACTGCAGGCCCTCCAGGATGCGCCGGCGCAGCGCGGCAGAGTTCTCCCCTGCCCCGCCGGTGAAGGCGACGGCGTCGCAGCCGCCCATTGCCGCGGCGTAGGCCCCGATGTACTTGCGCACCCGGTAGGCGTGAACCTGCAGCGCCGTGCGGGCGCCGGCATGCCCCTGGCGCGCCCGGGCCTCGATCTCGCGCAGGTCCGCCCCGATGCCGGACAGCGCCTTCAATCCACTGTCGTGGTACAGAGCCGCTTCGATCTGCGCCGGGTCGAGTCCGAGCGTCCGCGCGACGAACGCCTGCACGCCAGGGTCCAGATCGCCGCTGCGCGTGCCCATCACCAGCCCCTCCAGCGCCGTCATCCCCATCGAAGTGTCGATGGACCGGCCGCGGTCGATCGCGCAGACGCTGGCACCGTTGCCGAGGTGGCAGCTGATGATGCGCAGGTCCTCAGGAGCCCGGTCCAGCGCACCGCTCACCGCTTCGAGCACGTGCCGATGCGACAGGCCATGAAAGCCGTAGCGGCGCACGCCGACGTCGCGCCATGCCTGCGGCACCGCATAGAGCGACGCCTCTTCGGGCATGCCGGCATGGAACGCGGTGTCGAACACGGCCACCTGCGGGAGGCCCGGCCAGCGCTCGCGCGCCAGGCGGATGCCGGCCAGCGCGACCGGGTTGTGCTGGCGCGCCAGCGGGGCGGCCTGGTCGATCTCGCGCTCGGTGTCCGCGTCGACAAGCGCGGCCTCACTCAGGCGGGGTCCGCCGTGCGCGACACGATGGCCGACGGCGTCGATCGCCGGCATGCCGGCATCGCGCAGCCGGCGCTCGATCTCGTCGAACGCCGCGGCATCGACCGCGGGATGCTCGATCGTCGCCTCCATCAGCGGCGTGGCCGAGGCCGGATCGAACACGCCGAACTTGAGCGTCGCGCTGCCGGCGTTGAGCGAGAGGATGTGCATGGCCCGGTCCGCCGCCCTCAATGGAACACCATGCCTTCGACATGGAATCCGGCGTCGACGTGCACCACTTCGCCGGTGATCGCCGACGCGTAGGGACTGGCCAGAAGCAGCGCCACACGGCCGACCTCGCAGCCGTCCACGGTACGCCGCTGCGGCGACCGGCGCGCGGCCTCGTCAAGCAGCTCGTCGAAGTGGGTGATGCCAGAGGCCGCGCGCGTTCGCACCGGGCCCGCGGAGATGGCGTTGACGCGGATGCCGGCGGGCCCGAGTTCGTGCGCGAGATAGCGCACCGAGGCCTCGAGCGCCGCCTTCACCGGCCCCATCACGTTGTAGTGCTCAACGACCTTCTCGGCGCCGTAGTAGCTGACCGTCGTCAGGCTGCCGCCCTCCCGCATCAGCGGCTCTGCGAGCTTGGCCATGCGGATAAAGGAGTGGCAGGACACCAGCATCGCCTCGGCGAACCCGACGCCCGAGCAGTCGGCCAGGCGGCCCTGCAGGTCTTCCTTGCGCGCCGACGCGATCGAGTGGAAGACGAAGTCGAGCCTGCCCCAGCGGTCGCGTAGGGCGTCGAAGACCGCCTCCAATTGCCCCTCCTCCAGCACGTTGCACGGCAGCAGCTGCGCCTGCACCTCCTCCGCGAGCGGCGCGACGAAGGACCGAGCCTTCTCGTTGTAGTAGGTCATGGCCAGCTCCGCACCGGCATTGCGGAAGTGCCGCGTGGCAGACCAGGCCAGGCTGTCGGCATTCGCGACGCCGACCACGAGGCCCCGGCGGCCGGAAAGATCGATGGTTTCCATTGAATCGCCTTGCTGTGTTACTTCGAGGGTCGACCGGCGCTCAGCGCGGACCGCTCTTTCGTACGCCGTCACCCTGGAAGCGCACGAGGAGGTACAGCAGCACAATGCACAGTCCGAGCAGCGCGTGCAGCCACCAGCCGAGCACATGCGCCCGGTGTTCCAGTACCAGCAGCAGCAGCGCCACCGCCGCGAACGCCCAGAAGATCCACCGGGCCCAGGCGCGACCCTGGTCGGTCTCGGGAGGCTTCGTCGGTGTGGTCATTGCCGTTCTCCTTCAGCGCTCGGCGCGGTGCGGCGACCAGGCGTCGAACCTGAACTCGATCTCGTCGGTCCGCGACGGCAGCCGCACCCAGAGCCGGAACCGGTACGGCCCGTCCTTGGCAACGCCGAAGACCTGCCCGTAGCTGGCCTGGTCGTTGACCTTCATCGGCAGCAGGTACTTCGCGGGCTCGTCGACGATGCCGGCTTCGCTGAGCTGCGCGCGCACCACCGCGTCCTCGATGCGACGGCCGCTCGCGCTGTCGTAGAGTGCGACGACGAGGTGGTGCACCTGACCACCGCCCTTGGGCGGACCGCCGTGCAGTTCGGCCAGCGCATGCTTGTCGGCCACGACCGCGGCCGGCACGAGCCCCCAGTAGAGGGTGACGCCGGACCGCTCCATCCGGCTCTGGGCCAGCGCCGGGCTCAGCATCGTGGCCAGCAATAGCAACAGCCACGTCGCGGTGAGGAATCGCCAGCCTTGTGCCGGCAGCGGGATGGTTCTCATGGCGTGACTCCTCTCGGCGATCGGCCTGCTGGTCATCGGGCATAGATCTGCTGGAACACCAGCTCGGCCCAGAGGTCGCGGCTCGTGCGCCACGACTCCCAGGCCTGCGCGTAGGCGTCCGCGCCGACGCGCTCCAGCTGGTACCAGGGGTTGGCCTTGCGGTCCGAGTCGTGCGCGCCCCACTGGTCGAGCCACTGCTGCATCCACGGCAACCACGCCAGCGCCGGCGTCGCCCTTTCGGACCAGACCTGCCGGCTGACGCGCATCGGATGCAGTTCGCGCAGCAGGCGTGCGGATGCGGGCGTGACCGCCATGCGCACCCACGGCGAGACCCATTGCGCATAGGCACGCTCGGCGGCCTCGGACAGCGCCTGCACCTTGTCGAATCCAGCCGGGTTGGCGTCGAACGGCAGGTCCTCCAGGCGACGTGGTTCGAAGCGGGCCGCGGTGGCGCCGTCGCCCGTGGCGGCGTCGTCGAGAACCATCTCGTAGAGGCCGGGCGCAAGGTCCTGGATCGTTCCGGCGTGATGCAGGATGGCGCGATGCTCGCGCCGCGCCACGCCCGCCGACACGAAGATGCCGAGGTGGCCCACCTGCTTGTGCAGCAGGTAGACGACACGCTGGCCGGCAGCCACCAGGTCCTCGGTCGCGGCAAACACTTCCTTCAGCCAGCCCAGCGCCTGGTGCGGCGGCGTGATGTTGTCGCCGTAGGAGCTGAAGATCACCAGCGGCGCCCCGATGCGCTTGAGATCCGCACGGCAATGGCCGTCGACCACGACCTCCCCGTTCTCGAGGCGGTTGCCGACGAACAGCTCCCCGGCGATGGCCAGCATCTCCTCTCGTGCGAGTTGGTAGAAGCCGTTCCACCAGCGCTCGAACTCCAGGAAGCGATCGCGCTCGGCCTCCGGTTGCGCAAAGAGCGTGTCGTACTTCCTGAACACGCCCTCGGGCCGCAACGCCTCGAAGTTCTGCACCAGCCACGCGCCATCGAAGCGGCCGTTGCCCAAGTCCGACATCCAGTGCGCCGGCCAGACGCCACCGGTGAAGCCGCCCAGCAGCCGCATCGGGTTGACGCCGCGCTCACCGGCCCAGTACGACAGCGGCGAGCCGTTCAGCACCGCCAGCGCCGCGCGATGCTGGCAATGCGATAGCGCCAGCGTGATCGCCCAGCCGCCCTGGCAGTTGCCGTAGACGATCGGTGCCTTGCCGCGATGGCGCCCGGCAACGATGTCGATGAAGGCCGCCAGCGTCTGCACGACGGCCCCCATCGTCTGGCCCTCGACCGGCTCCGGGTCGAAGACGACGAAGTAGACCGGGTGGCCTTCGAGCAGCGCCATGCCAACTTCCGAATCGCGCTTGAAGCCGCCGATGCCGGGACCATGCCCGGCGCGCGGGTCGACCACGATCACCGGTGCGGCGCCCTTGCGCACGTGCTTCTCGAGCGCGTCAGTGCCGCAGCGCGTGACGCGCAGCAGCCGGTAGTTCGACGGCGGATCGAGGTCCCGCCCGTCTGCCACCGGCTCGGACTCAAAGTGCAGCAGCGGCGGCATACCTGCGGCCTCGTGCGCGCTCATGTTGGCCGCACGCTCGCGCAGCGTGTCGGCCGCCGCTGTGGCGCGCCACAGCGCGTCCAGCCAATAGCGGACGACCAGGCGACCAGGCGTGAGGCCCGCGGAATCGGTCGCAACGGCGGTGTTCGATGTCGACATGAGTCTCAACCGCAGCAGCAACCGCCGCGACCCTTGGTGGCCGCACCGGCACCACTGCCACAGCCACCGGTCGGATGCTGATGCGCGGTTTGGGCGCCAGCCGCAGCGTCCGCTTGATAGCCAGCCTCGCCCAGCGCAGCGACGAGTTCCGGCACCTGATGCGCGGCGTGCTCGCCGCGGACACGCGCGATGCCGCTGCCGAGATCGACCTCGACGTCCTGCACGCCGGGGACGCGCTTGAGCGCCTTGGTGACCGACGCGACGCAGGACCCGCAGGTCATGCCGTTGACTTTGAGTTCAGTGGTTTGCATGTTGGGACTCCTTGGGTTTCAGTGCTGGTGGCCACCCTGGCCACCGGGGGGAAGCTGGCGCGCGTCGTCCTTGGGCTTCGTCTCCGACCCGCCGCCATGTCCACCGTGGCCACCATGCCCGCCGTGCCCGAACAGGTGCATCAGCGGGCAGGCCAGCAGGATCAGGAATGGCAGCAGTTGCCCGAGGTGCGCGTTGTGGCGGAAGAACATCCAGGCGACTGCGGCAGCCAGACCGATCCACAGCACCCATTGATTGATGCGGGACCAGTTCGGGCCGGACGGGCCGCCGTTGCCGTGTTCATGGGAGTGGTTCATGGAAGATCTCCTGGCTGCGTTGATGCGTCGGTCACTGGTTCTTGTGGAACTTCGCGTGGTCGTGCACGGGCTTGGTCCTGGCCTTGGACTTGGCGCCCGATGCCGCTTCGGCTGGCGCACAGGGCATGGACCTGGCCGAAGGCGCATTGCGCTCGGCGCCGTGGTCATGGCGCTTCATCGCGCCGGCATTGCAGTCCATGGGCATCGGCACAGAAGCCGCGGCAGCGGCAGCCGGGTCGGCCGCGGGACGTTCCTGTGCCACCGCGGCAGAAGCGCCGACCGCGAGGGCGACAAGGGACGTCAGAAGGAAGGGGGTACGCATGACAAGACTCCTGATGTAAGGAACGACACGGAACGCAAACACGAACGGGGAATGCCGCTGCCTCACAGCGCCGCTGCGGGCGCGATGGCGAACGGAAGGCAGGGCGCGACGCGGATCAGATCCGCGTGGCGTCCGGGGGTGTCAAAGCGCGAGGCGCTGGAACGCGATGCGCGGCGGGGGCCCGCCGGGCATGGTCGGCGAGTCGACCATCAGGCGACCCACTGCGGGATCGGCCTGGCCGGCTACCGAAAGCGTGTGGGAGACCGGCAGCGCGAAACCCAGCGCAGCCAAGCCATCACCGACCACCTTCAACTGCGGAGCACCGAGAGAGGGCTTCTCGCAGAAGTCCAGGCAGTTGACCTTGGCGAGGTCACCTTGCTCGTCGCCGTGTTGGTGTTTCTGAACCGCGTCGGCGCCAAAAGGCGTCGCCGCGTCGGAGCGGTGATGTGCCTGCTCGCCCAGAGCGCAAGCGTTGGCCACACCCATCGCGAGGCCGAACAGCCACACGAGCAGCACCTGGGCTGCCCATCGGCGGAGACGTCGGCGATCGCTGAACATGATGACTGGCGGGCTGGAAGAGGCAGACTCCTCAATTCAAGAATAGGCGTGCGTTCGCCAGCGTCGTTTGATCGCCATCAACAGTTGCCTCCGTAGTCGACTACGGAGTCCGGCCCCGTTCGATGACCCTGAGCGCGAGACCCAATGCCGCCGTTTGGGCGCGTCGCGAACTGTGGCGCCGTATGCACTGACGGAAGCTTGCCGTTTCGTCATGCTGCTGACGGCTTTGTGTAATCCGCGGATGAGCAGACTCGGTTTCGATGCGCGGAAAGCACTTCGCGCTTCACTCTGCTAAACCACTCAACCCGGAGAACTCAATGCTCAAGAAGTTTGCAATCATGGCCTCGATGCTCACCGTCGCAGGCGCCGCTTTCGCGGTGGACATGGGCAATGTCGCCCAGAAGTTCGAACTCAAAGACGGTTCGACCGTGTACGTGTTCAAGGACGGCAAGATGGCCATGGAAGATCGGCTCGGCCGGACCGTGGGCATGAAGGCCGGACACGTCATGGAAACCAAGGACGGCCAGAAGATCATCATGGTCGGCAACGAACTCGCCCGCCTCGAGATGATCAAGGCGGAAAAGCGCGGCAACTGACATCGGCAGTTTCGTCGGAGGGCAATTGCCCTCCCCGTCGAGCCGTCGCGCGAACGTCGCCGCAGCTCAGCGCAGTGCCAGCGCCACTCCGACGCCGACGAGCGCCATCAGCGCATAAGCCGGAAGCACCTTCAGCGCCAGCGATCGACTGTCGAGCGCCCACAACAGCCCGAGTTTGGTGACCTGGTTGACAGCGGCCGCGAGAAAGACCGCCAAGCCTGCGACCGACGTGCCGGCGACCCCATCGCCGACCATGCGTCCCACCGACAGCGTGATGGCGTCGACATCGACCAAGCCCGAGATCGCCGCCGTGACCAGCAGCCCGGCGTCGCCGAACCGGTCCGCGAGGAACCGGCCTGCGAGCAGCACCGCTGCAAGGAACAGCGCGAACTGAACGGCTGCCGTCAGCTTCAGCGGATTCTGGGTCGACAGATCCGGAAGATCTCGCGCATGCTCGCGCGTGGTCAGGTACGCACCGAACGCGGCTCCGGTGACGGCCATGGCGCCCAGGGTCCCGACTGTCGCCGTGCCGAGCGCTGGCGCGGCGACGGCGACGAGCACCGCCATGCGGCCGAACATGGCCGCGCACGCGAGCGTGGCTCCGCCGGCCGCCAGGGGCCGCCACTGCGGGGCTTCCTTGGCCCAGCGTGCCAGCGTCGCCGTGGTGGCGGTGCTGGACACCAGTCCGCCGAGCAGTGCGGTGAGGGTGAGTCCGCGCCGGGCCCCGAACCAGCGCATCAGGACGAACCCGAGGAACGAGAGCAACGCAAGCAGCACGACCGCCCACCAGAGCTTGTAGGGATTCAATGCCTCGAATGGGCCGAACCCGCGATCGGGTAGGACCGGAAGGATGACGACGCTGATCAGCAGCAACTGTATGCCGCTGGTCAACTCGCTTTCGGTGAGCTTGCCGATGCCGCTGTGCATCGGCCGTTTGAGTTGCAGCAGTGCCACCGTCACCACGGCGACGGCGGAGGCGAGCAGTGTGCTGCCACCTGCCGCTAACACGCCGACAAGGAACGTTGTGATGGCTGCCATCGCCGTGGTCAGGCCCATGACGCTGTGCATGCGGGCCGTCACGATGTAGCCGGCCAGGATCAGCAGCGCCACCACGGCCAGCACGACGACCAGGACGATCGCTCCCCAACGTTGCGCGAGCAGACCGCTCAAGCCGCCGAGCAAGCCGATCAGCGCAAACGTGCGCAAGCCGGCCACGCGGTGTCCGTCGGGCAGATCGCGCTGATGCCAGCCGCGTTCCAATCCGATGAGCAGGCCCGCCGCCAGCGCGATCCCGACACCCCACAGATCCGACAGGGACACGCCACTCATGGTTGCACCCTCACGCCAAGCCCCGCGGCGCGGTCACGGGGCCCGCCGGGGCTCGCTGGCGCCTGCACGCTGAGTCGCGACAGCCACTGCTCGATGTGCTGCAGGCATTCCTGCGGCGCCCGCAACCAGGGATGGTGGTCCACGCCGTCGAGGACACGCATCTCCCACGTCGAACGCGCCGCCGCGAGCTCCTGCGCGCCGGCCAAAGGCGCAGTCAGATCCGCACTGCCGTGCAACATCAGCACCGGCAGGATCTGCGCCGTCGCCTCCGCCTCGGCGCGCAGGTCATGTCGGTACAGCGCTTCCCACAACGACGAAGTCGACGACACCATGGTGTGCGCCACGAGGTCCTCGGCGACTTCGCGCGGGATGTCGCGAAGAAGACGCGGCAACAGGCGTCCGACGACGCGCCGCGTCAGGATGCACGCGATTGCGGTCGCCCACATGTTCGTGTAGATCCAGCCGCCGCGTTGACGGGCGAACCAGGCGGTGGCCCCTTCGGCGCCGCCGAAGTTGGGAAGGCTGATCAGCACGAGTCGCCTGACGACCGACGGATAGCGCGCCGCATAGGCGAGCGCCAGCGCTGCCCCGAGCGAGTGCCCGACCAGCGTCACAGAGCGCTCGCCGGCGAGGCTCGCATGCAGCGCCGCCACGTGCCGCTCGACGCTGTAGCGAATCCAGGGCTTCGGGGATTCTCCGAATCCGAGCAGGTCGATCAGTACAGTGCGATGCTCGAGCAGCACAAAGGGCTCCGGTCCGCAAGTCCAGTAGCGATGGGTTCCGCCGAGTCCATGCAGCAGGACAGCGCAATGCCGCCCGTCACCCGCGTCGAAGCGCTTGAGCCGCAGGGTTTCAGTCCCGACACGCATTGGCTGCGACGACTTCAGTTCTGGCGCTGCAGTTGAACGTCGATCCGCGCCCGGCCCGACGACTTGTTGCTCCACATCCAGCAGTAGTCCTCGCGCACGGCGACCCGCAAAATGTCCTGGCCCGACCTCGCCTGCGCCTGCTTCGCTGGAAACTCGGCCTCCTTGCCCACGTGGTAGTGAATGTTGAAGTCGACGGGGGCGGACGCGGCGAACTGCCATCGAATGGCGTCCCCCGGCGCAAGCTTGCCGCACAACTCGACGAACTTCCCTGGTTCGACACTCGTGCCGTGCGTGAACGTCCCGTCGCGACTCCACGCGATCTCGACGATGTGGCTGTCTGCCAAGGCCTGCTGGGCCGCTGCCAGCAGTACGCCGCTCAGGATGATCTGGACTCTTCGCATGACTCGCGATCCGTTCCGGTTCAATTTCATCCTCGACGAGCGGAATAGGCGTGACTCTGGTCAGGCCTCGGGACCCTCGACGCTGGCGACCTCGACTGTCTTGAAGACTCCTGGCATGACGACCTCGAGCATCTCGACGTCGTCACTGTGCCCGACCTCTCGGTGACGAATGCCCGGTGGTTGGTGAACGCAGGAGCCTTCCTCGAGACGGACAACGCCGTGGCCTTCGTACTCGAACTCGATCCAGCCCCTGAGCACATAGACCAGTTGAAAGGCGGTCTCATGAAGGTGCGGCTGGCTGGAGAACCCGGTGCCGGCAGCGGCACGGATGACATGCGCATCAACGCGACCCTCGGTTGCGGTCTTGATCCCGAGATCCCGGTACTCGAAGAAGGAGCGAAGTCCCCGTTCGTAGCGGGCATCCTTGGCGTGCGTGGCGACGAAGCCGCGAGTAGTCATCGAGGGCCTCCTGATGTGATGTCACTAATTGCGCGTTGGCGGCGAGTGGTAGTGTTCTTTGCGGCAGCAACATCCTCATCGTCGCTTGCGGCGTTTGACCTTGCGTGGCTTGGGCCGCTGCTCCTGGCTTCCCTCGGCACTTCTGCGACGGTTCTTCCAAGCGAGGAAGAGTGCCAATCCGATAATGACTGCGGCACTCGCCAGGCCGCTGATCAGCATGAGCCCCAGTTCGGCGTGCGACAGACTCGAGAGGTTCCTGAACTCGTGCGGCATCGGCTCAGCGCTGCTGCGACGAACTGCGGTTCATCTCGTCATGCTTGACCCGGATGCTGGCGGGCCACTGCGACTTGATCCAGGAGAGCGCGGCCACGATTTCAGCATCGCTCAGGACACCCTCGTACGCAGGCATCGAAGACTCGTAAGACGCCAGATTGGCCGCCTTGGCAACGCCGAACTTCGTGATGCGCACGAGCGTCTCGTCGGGATGGTGCCACGTGTGCCCGGACGCATCGTGCGGCGGTGCCGGCAGGCGGCCTTGCGCGTCTCTCTGGCGCCAATCGGGCTGGCCCTCGAGCTTCGCCCCATGACAGGCTGCACAGTGCGTCGCGTAGACCTGCCGGCCCAACGCCGTCACCTGCACATCGTCAGGTTTGAGCAGCCCGGTGTCCGCCGGCTTAGGCGCCAGGCTCGAGATGGCAACGACCAGGACCACCGCGCCGATCGCCGCAGCAGCCAGCAGCAACTGGCTTCGTCTCATGGGCTCTTCCTGACCTGATTCACATCCGCGCATCCGAATGCAAGAGATCGCCGGCCTGCGTTCGGACCATCCGCCAGCTTGCCAAGGCCAGCCACATCCCGATGCCTGCGGATGCCAGGCACGGGAGCCATTCGAGGTCGGGCCGCCATGTCTCGAACGTCAGCGCGAGGCCTCCGGCGACGAAGGCCCAGAAGCGCGTTTCGGCCCAACGGGCCTGCCAGTCCACCTGGACAAGCACCAGTAGGGCGGCAGCGGCGGCCACCAACGCGAGCGTGGCGCGCGCGTGCTGATGCCCCATCTCCCAGTAGCCCGCCAAGCCGGCCGCGATGACGGCAAACAGCGCCACAGCAGCCAGCAGCCCGAGCAAACCCGCGAAGAGACATCGCACGCCGGCACGCCATGCATCCCATGGCGCGCCGTCGTCCATGCGCCACAGGAAGAGCCGATGCCCCACGGCCGCGGCGGCCGCGAGCAACACGCACTCATGCCACGCCATACCCGCGGCGCTCAGCGTGGCAACGACTCCGACGCTGAGTGCCTTGGCCGCCGAAGAGCGCATCGCGCCGCCTCGCAGTCTCAGCGAACCACCTTGAGGTCCGTGACAGTGAACTTGCCCGCCTCGTTGACGGCCTTGAACTTCACCTTGTCGCCGGCCTTGACCTGGCCGAGCATGGCCTTGTCACGCACGTTGAACACCATGGTCATGGCCGGCATCTCGAGGCTCTTGATGTCGCCATGCTTCAACGTGATCTTGGCCGCGTCGATGTCGACCTTTCGGACTTCCGCGTCGGTCATCTCGTCGGCCGTGGCCGTCGGGCTGCTCGCGGCATGGTGACCCGCGTGCTCGTCGGCCTTCTGCTGGGCCCAGACGGGTGTACTCAGAGCGATGGAAGCCATCAGGGCGGGGAGTGCAAACTTCATGACGATCCTTTCATGGGTCAACGATAAGAACTGAAGACGCGCGTGCTGCCGTCCTTGGCGACAAGCAGCACGTCGAAGGGATCCCGCTGGTCGCCGTAGTCCGGGCCGTCCATGCCGGGAGAGCCGACGGGCATGCCAGGGACCGCTAGGCCCACGGCGTCGGGCGCCTCCTTGATCAGGCGCAGCACATCGGCCGCGGGCACATGACCTTCGACGGCGTAGCGGCCGACCACCGCGGTATGGCAGGAGCCGAGATTCGTCGGCAGCTTCATGCGGGCGCGAATCGCCGTGTTGCCGACGTCGTGCACCGTCACGCGGAAGCCGTGCGACTCGACGTGCGCTATCCACTCCTTGCAGCAGCCGCAGGACGGGCTCTTCCACACCTCCATGTGGAGCGGCTGCGTCTGCGCACGCAGCAGGCTCGGCCCCAGCAATGCGACGGCTCCAGAAGCCGCCAGCAGTGCCCGCCGAGTCTGTCCTCTCCGCGTCACATCAATGCTTGTGGGCATGCCCGTCACCCTTGGCGCTCGACGCGGCGACCTTGATCTTGCCGACCATGCCGGCCTGGTAGTGACCGGCGATCAAGCATGCGAAATCGAAGTCACCCGGCCGGTTGAAGGTCCAGACGATCTCCCCGGACTTGCCCGGTGCGACGTGGGCCATGTACGGCTCGTCGTGTTCCATGTTCGGGAACTTCACCATCAGTTCGGCATGCTTGTCGTTCTCGGCCTTCGTGCCGATCACGAACTCGTGCATGGTCTTGCCGCTGTTGCGTACGACGAACTTCACCGTTTCTCCCTGCCGCACCTCGATGCTGTCCGGAGTGAAACGCATGTTGTCAGCCATGCCGATCTCGATGGTCCGCTTGGCAGACTTGGCATCGCCGGCGATGCCCCAGTCCTTCTGTTCCTTCTTGACCGGACCGGCCTTCTTGGCATGGTCCTCGTCGCCGTGCGCCATGGCAGTGGCGGAAATGGCCACGAGCGCGGCCGCGACAAATGACTTGAACTGCTTCATCAGGATTCCTTCTTGTTGCCGATGGGACAGATGGATGTCGGCTCGTGGCCGCTCAGTTGTGGCCGCCGTGCCCGCCACCGGGTTTGCGTACCTTGACCTCGACTTCTTGGGCCGGCTTCGCGACCGGGGACATCGAGCCTGTCCCTTCCGCCTTGAAGCGTGCCGGATCCGGCAGTTCGCCGGTGAACTCGTAGGCCACCGTGCCGGGTGGGTGCTTGAACCAACCCGGGTCGCCGTAGTCGCCGCGCTTCTGGCCTTTGCGAACCTTCACAACGCTGAACATGCCGCCCATGCCGACCGACCCGAAGGGACCCTGCCCGGTCATCATGGCCGCGGTGTTGTCGGGCAGAGGCATCTCCATCTCGGTCATGTCCTTCATGCCGCGCTCGCCCATGACCATGTAGTCGGGCACGAGCTTGGTGATCTGCTTGGCGACGCCGCGATGGTCCACGCCGATCATGGTCGGCACGTCGTGGCCCATGGCGTTCATCGTGTGGTGGCTCTTGTGGCAGTGGAAGGCCCAGTCGCCCTCTTCGTCGGCGAGAAACTCGACCTGCCGCATCTGCCCGACTGCGATGTCCTCCGTCACCTCGTACCGGCGCGTGCTCTTGGGCGTCGGCCCGCCGTCCGTCCCGGTGACCAGGAACTCGTGCCCGTGGAGGTGGATGGGGTGGTTGGTCATCGTCAGGTTGCCGATGCGGATGCGCACCTTGTCCATGTGGCTGACCACGAGCGGGTCGATGCCCGGGAAGATGCGGCTGTTCCAGCTCCACAGGTTGAAGTCCAGCATGGTCATGATCTTCGGCGTGTAGGCGCCGGGATCGATGTCGTAGGCGTTGAGCAGGAAGCAGAAGTCGCGATCCACCTCGTCGATGAGCGGGTGCTTGCCCTTCGGATGCGTGATCCAGAAGCCCATCATGCCCATCGCCATCTGCACCATCTCATCGGCGTGCGGGTGGTACATGAAGGTGCCGGGGCGCCGCGCGACGAATTCGTAGACGAAGGTCTTGCCGGGTGGAATGCCAGGCTGTGTCAGGCCAGTGACACCGTCCATGCCGCTCGGCAAGCGCTGCCCATGCCAGTGCACGCTGTGCAGCTCACCGAGCTTGTTGGTGACGAAGATGCGCACGCGGTCGCCTTCGACGACCTCGATCGTCGGCCCCGGGCTCTGACCGTTGTAGCCCCACAAGTGCGCCTTGAAGCCGGGTGCCATCTCGCGCACCACGGGTTCGGCCACCAGGTGGAACTCCTTGACGCCGTTGTTCATGCGCCACGGCAGCGTCCAGCCGTTAAGCGTGACCACGGGGTTGTAGGGCCGGCCCGTGTTGGGCACCAGCGGCGGCATCGTGTCGGGCTTGGATTGAATGACCGGCTCGGGCAGCGCCGCCATGGCGACTTTGCTGACCGCTGCGGCACTCACCGCAGCGGTCACCGCGCCGGCGCCGCCGAGAAAATTGCGTCGGGAAACCATGTTCGAGTTCCTTGAATGAATATGTCAGTGGCCGGCGCCGCCGCCATCCGCCGCCGCGGCCGCGGGGCCGGCGGGCGCGGCCATCGCCGCCTTGCCGATGAGCGCCATGTCAAGATCGGACTGAGCCAGCCAGAAGTCCCGCAGGGACTCGATGTACGCGTTGACGCTCGTGATCTGGGAGCGCGCGTCGGCGAGGAGCTCGAACACTCCGATGATCATGCCGTTGTAGCGAAGCCCCTGTTCCTCCGAGATCCGCTTCTTGAGCGGCACGATCTCGTCACGCTGATGGCGCGCGATGTCGTAAGCGGAGCGGTAGTTGCCGTAGGCTTCGCGCACCTCCGAGCGCGCGTTGATTGCCGTCTGTGCTGCGCGGTGCAGCGCCTGCATGTAGATCGCCTCGGCGCGAGCCACCCGCGCGCCGCCCCAGTCGAACAGGGGCAGCTCCAGGCCGATCTCCCAGCCCGTTTGCCGCGGAGCCTCGTTGGAGGTGTTGCGTACGAGTCCGAGTTCCAGCACGTTGATGAAGCGCGTCGTGCGGGTCAAGCCCAGGTTCTTCGCGGTCTGCTCCGCGCCGAGCTTGGCGGCTTGTACGTCCAATCGCTGAGCCATCGCAACGGCTTCGATGTCCGGCTGGTTGCGCGCCTCGGCCGGCAGGTCCGGCAGGCGCTCCGGCAACTGGAACTGGAGCTGGTCGCCCCAAACGCCCAGAAGACGCGCGAGCCGCTCGCGCGACGCACGCTGCGCCTGGTCGGCACGTGCGAGGCCCAGGGCAGCGTCCGCATAGAACGCCTGCTCGCGGGCGCGCGCCAGCTTGCTGAAGTTGCCCACCTGCTCCATGCGGCGAGCCAGTTCGGCACTTGCTTCGGCCGTCTGCTTCACCTGCCGCATGTAGCGCACCGTCTCCTCCGCCGCGACCGCCTGGAAGTAGGCCTTGCGCGCGTCCGCGGCCAGCGACAGGACGTCCATCGTGACCTCGCGCTTGACCTGCTCGAAGCGGCGCGCTTCCAGTTGCGAGACCATGGGCAAGGTCAGCAACCGAGCAAGGTTGAGGTGCAGCCCGCGTTCCAGTTCGACCTCGTCGCCCCGCCGAAGGCGCCCGAACGTGAAGCCAGGGTTCGGCAGGCGCCCGGCCTGCACGACTTCGGCCTCGGTGATGCCGAGATCCTGGAATCGAGCCTGAAGGCCGCGGTTGTTGAGCAGGGCCACCTGAACGGCATCCTCGACGCTCAGTGGTTTCGCGAGCAGCTCGCGTACGCGGCGATCGATGGTGTCGACGTCGGCATCGCTGCGCGCCCAGCGCACGTCCTTGCCGAGCTTGTCCTTGGCCGCGGACTCGATCGACGAGAACCCGGCATCGGGGGAGAAGCTGGCGCATCCGGCCAGCACGGCAGAAACCAGGACAACGACGATCAGTCCCGAACGTCGCACGCTCGGGCGGTCGGGCGCGACGCGCCCGGGATTGGCAAGTGAATTCATCCGCTTGACCTCAGTTCATCTTGTGCCCGCCATGACCGGCGGGTGCGCTTGCCGGCGCCGGCGTTGCCGGCTTCGGGGGCGCGTTGTTCGTGGCGGGCGCATCGGGCTGGCGCGCCTCGCGCGCGTAGGCCCGCCAGCCGCCAACGCGGTTCACGGTCTCGTTGGCTTCGCGCCAGGGACCCACGGGCTGTTCAGCATGACGCTGGTAGCCCGCAAGCGTGGACTGGTACACCAGGGGCGCAACGGCGGCCGAAGGATCGAGTGGATCGGCTCTCTTGCCGGGCAGGGCTTGGGCCAGGCTCGCCGAGCTGACCGCGACCAGGAATGCTGGCACAAGCCAGCGGAACACGACAATCTTCATGACATCCTCGCGTGAGTCGGACCGGCTCAACACCTCTGCTGCGCAGGGTGCGACGGTCTGCGATGCTGGTCAGGGCGCCACCAAGGCGATCGACCAGCGTGACGGTCAGGCGAGGATCAGGCGGGGTGGTCGATGCGGTACGTCCGCAAAGACGGCTGGAAAGCGAATCTCCGGAAAGGCGACGGCAGTAGACGCCGATTCCGCCTGAACCATGGTCGTCCGCGCGAACGCGGGCGCTGCAACACTGCAACACGGCGCGCAGCTGCTGCACTTCATCTTCAGCTGCGCCGAATGCCCGGTCGATGAATCGAGCCCGGCCTCGACATCTTGGTTCCCGGGCCCGACGTTGCCGGATCCAAGCCCATGCCGGACTTCGTGGAAGTCGCCATGCGTCGCGTCCGCGACGGTCGCTGCAGCCTCACGAGGAGAGTGGTGCCCCGGCCCGCATCCACCCATGGTCACCGCAGCCAGCCCCTTCAGAGGAACGGCAGCAGCGATGAACCAGATCAGAAGGAGGCGAACCACACCCGACATACCCGGAACTTTACCTCAGCGCATTGAGAAAGATCAGCCTGCTCGGCAGTCTATGGACCGCATGCCGACACAATGCGCTCAGGAACCTTACCGATTCGTAATGTCCTCGGCTGCTCCGGCCACCCTGCCAGCGGCGGAGGATGTCAATCGATGTCGGCCACCATGCGAACCCGCAGCACACGCTCCCGGCTTCCCGCATCGCCTGGTTCGAACGCGTACGTGCTCCCCCAGGCCCAGGCCGAGCCCGCGAGTTCAATGACGCGGATCTCACCCGCAGCGCCCCGAAACGCCATCTGAGTCTCTCCCTCTGGCCAGCTCGCCCGCAGGATATGGTCGCCGGGCGGCAGCCTCATGCGCACGAAGGACTCGGGCACCGTTTCGGCCCGCGCACCGCCGTCCACAGTCAGCTCGACGACGTTGGCGGCGTCGGCCCACCGCTTGCGCACCACGTAGACCGTGACTCTTTCCGCAGATGCGGCAAACCGTTTCGCATCGGCTTCCACGGCCGGCGGCGGCACCGGCGCACTGGTGCAAGTCAGCTTGTAGCGCGGCGCCTTGCCGACCCGATGGCACCAGGTGCCGTCGGCATTTGCCTGCCGAACGGGCTTGGACACACATGCGGCGAGGAACAGCGTGCCTGATCCGAGTGCGATCAGCGCAACTCGGCGGCCTAGCGTGGACGGAGTGCTCTGCAAGTGATTCTCCAGGCACTGGCCGCGCAATCGAGATCGGGAACTCGAAGGCGCCAGCGCTTCAAGGCAAGGCCCGCGAAAGGCCGAAGCGGACGCAGGGGCGACTCTGCCGGTCGGCCAGGTCGCCCCGTCGCCCTCCGCCTCACGGAACGCATCAGCGATGTCCGTGAGAGGTGGCGGTCACGCCGCTCTGATGGCCGCTGCGGCTCAACCCACCGGGGACGTTGGTCGCGCCGGCCCGGGAAGGCTTCTCGGCCTTCGCAGCGCTACGCGTGTCGCCCGTGACACCGACGAAGACCCACCCTGCCTCGCCTCCGACTTCGCGCCAGCCGTCGGACGTGACAGGATTGCGCTTCCAGGCCTCGAGCTCCTTGATGACGTCGGCGCGCGACTTCGTCGACGGCATCGCATGGGTCGTGAAGCCGGCTTCACCCCCGACCGGGGTGATGCCTGAGGTTGCCAGCGCGGGCAGAGACACGACACTCACCAGCGCGATCAAACTGAAACGGAACTTCATGATGGACTCCTGTTGCAGGTGCTCCTCTCGTGGAGGTTCACCGGTTGCGGTGCCTTCGTGCACCGTGGAGCCACTGTAGGAATCGCGCGCCGACAGACTGCTTGCCGATCCATTACATCTTCGTCATGCGGCGCCCCAACGACGCCCGCAGCCGAGCCCGTATCGCTCGACCGGATGTTCTGTTCGGCCAATGCGGACGGCGCTTTTCGGCGCCGTCCACCTTTGCTCGCCGCGGCACACCCGCGCTGGCCTGTCGAGGTCAGCGCGTGTCATCGCTCAACAATTCGCCGATCAGAAGTTGTGGCGAACCCCGAACTCGAGACCGGACGATTTCTCGCCGCCCAGCATGCCCGCCGGCGGTGTGTAGAGGACGGAGCTGCGCGCCGCGCCCTTGTTCGAGACCTGACCGTAGGTCGTGTACATCGCGGTGCGCTTCGAGAGATCGTAGACATACCCGATGCCCAGGCGAGTGCTGTCGTCGGCGTCGGAGAAGCCGGAACCAGCGGGGCCACCCGAGCGATCTGCCCTGGTGTAGCCAACCTTCAGCGCACCCGGGCCGACAGGCACCGTGGCACCGATCGACAGATCCTTGGTCTTGCGCGGGTTCCACTCCTTGACGTCGTACAGCGTATGCAGCGTGGCGAAGCCGAACTTGTAGTTGAACTGAATGTTGTAGTTCTTGAAGTCCGGCGTGGTCGCCCCGGTCTCCGTCTTGCCGTAGGCGAAGCCGACGTTGATCGGGCCCGTCTCGTAACCCAGCCGCCCACCCACGTACTTGTTGCCGTTGACGCCCTCGCCAGCGGCCATCTGCAGGTGTCCATACAGCCCGCCCATGCTGGGCAAGAAGTAGCCCACCGTGTTGTCGGCCCGCAGCACCGTCGTGGCGGTGCTACCCAGGTTCGAACCCGCTCCGTAGCTGAAGATGCCGCGCGATCCAACACCGACAATGCCGAACTCATCGGCGAACGTGTTGTACGCTGTCGGTGTGTAGTCCCGACCCATACGGACCTCGCCGAAGTTGCCCATCAAGCTCACTGTGGAACGGCGGCCCCAGAACTTCGCATCAGCGGTGCCGGTGTCTAGGCCGACCCCGGACTCCAGGGTAAAGCCCGCCTTCAGGCCGCCACCCAGATCCTCTACGCCGCGCAGACCCCACCGGCTGGTGGCGTTCGAGCCGGATGCCAGTTGCTTCTGCGAACCCGCACTACCGTTCTTCACCTGCCGGGCGGCCGCATCGACGATGCCGTACAGCGTGACCGACGACTGAGCGTAGGCGCCCGCCGCAAAGGCGGACAACGTGGCCAGGGTGAACAAGGACTTATTCATGAGAGCAATCTCCGTTGTGGGACAAGGAAACACCTTCCACGCGACGAACGAGCCATCGGACTCGGATGAAGTGCGAGGCGCGCTGCGGCACGAGACGTGAAGGCGCTGGCGAGCAGCCTAGGGACGAGGTGCGGCCGAGGCGACCTGCTCGCGAGAAGCGGCCCGGAGGTGGCTAGCAGACCCTCGTCAGTTCGGCGGGCATCCGTCTCCGCCCTTCCACAGCCGCTTGCACAGCAGCCACGCAAACGGCCCGGCACGGTCGCGCCCGAACGGGCCAAGGCCTACCACCCTGCGGCGCGAGGGAGAGGCCCCAAGCATCAACATGACCGGCCTGTCATGTTCCGGCAAGTGTTTTGTCAGTCGCTTGTTCCTATCGTTTTCGGACCGCAAAGTGGTGTGCCCTGCTAGCAACCCTCACGAGTTGTCTTTCGGGCCGTCGCATGCGGGCCCGAAAGAAAAGGACAACGACATGCGGAGACAAGACATTCAGCTGCTCGCCAGTGCCCGGCAGGGTGACCTCGAAGCGTGGTACGAAGTCGGTAGACGCTACCTGCTTGGCGTCGACGGCTTTCCGCAGCACACCGACACCGGGCTTGAGTACCTGGCGCACCCGTCGCTCGAGCCCTCCGAGCGAACCGCTCGCACGATCGCCGATGCGCTGCCCCTGCACGAACTGGTGCGCCGCAAGCTGCTGCTCCCGCTGGCAAAGGCGGCGCGCGGAGGGTCGATATCGGCGCAGGTGAAACTCGCTCTGTGGCGCGCTCTCACGAACGCCGATCCCGCCGAGACGACACGGTGGCTCGACGCAGCCGCTGCCGCTGGCGACGCCGGCGCACGCGCAGCCGCGCATGCGCTGCAAAACTGCCCCTCCAATGCGGCCGCCGGCGTACTGGATGCCTTGAAAGCGGCCCCGGGGATCGACCTCGCTCGCCTGGTACCGCTGGCCCTGAGCAATGCGGTCCAGTCGGACGATCCAGAGGAGATCGCGCGCGTGCTGAGCGGCACGCTGACAGCGCGCCTGCCCATCACGCCGGAACTCGCGGATGCCGCCTGCTCCGCCATCGCCCGCTTGGAAGACGAAGCGCAGCCGCGGCTCCCGTGCGCGAACGGCGCTGTCGAGGCTCTTCTCGAAGACTGCATCCGTCGCGGCAATGCGACCGCGGAGTTGCTGCTCGGACGCGCGCTGAGCGCGGTCGATACACCCGCACTGCCGGCGTCCTTGCTGACCACGGGGCAGAACCTGCGCAGAGGCGCAGCGCTTCTGCTCCGTGCGGCCGATGCAGGATTAAGCGCGGCGTGGATGGTCCTCTACCGCATTCATGCAGACAACCATTCGTCGGTCTCCAATCCGCAGATGGCGCGGTTCTTCCTCGAGAAGGCCGCGCTCGCGGGCGAACTCTGCGCCCAGCGGCGCCTCGGCGCGCTGATCCTGCGGTCAGCGACCACCGTGCACGAATCCGAGCAGGGCATCCATTGGCTTCACCAGGCGGCGCGCCGGCAGGATGCGCTGGCAGCGCAGTTGCTCGGCTCACTGGTGCTCCCGGTTGCGGGATCCGACGCCGAAGCAGACGCGGCCATCGATGCCGTACGCCGCGAGGATCCCTGGCTGGCCTGCCGCCTGCGGACGGCGCGGGACTTCGGCCTGACCAAGCTGGAAGCGATGAGCGTCGACATCGTCGCAGGGCTCAGGCCCTGGGGGCTGGTCGTCGGTCCCAACCCGTCGATTGCGCAGGCCAAGCTGGCGGCGCCTCGAGCCATCCCGGCACTTCGGCCCCAGGCGCTCGAGAACCTGCGTCGGTCCGTTGGGTTCTTCGAACAGTCGCGCCAGGACGGGTCCCCGATCGAGGGCGACCGGCGCAAACGCACCCACCGTCTGCGCTACTGCCTCGAGCGATCCGGCATCGACGAATCCCTGTTCTTCGCGAAAGTCAGGTCGACGGCGCTCAACACCCTGCGACAGGGACCCAAGTGGGCCTTCCATGCGCAGCAGCCTCTGCGCATGGCACTGGCCGCCTAGAGGGACGGCGGTCGGTATCGGCATCCCTTCACGCGCTTCGCTGCAGCCTCCCATGCGAATCCTCGTCGTCGAAGACAACGCCAAGCTGGCAGGCCATCTGCGTCGGGGGCTGGCCGAGAGCGGCTACGTCGTCGATGTCGCAACCGATGGGATCGACGGGCGCCACATGGCGATGGAGGGAAGCTACGACCTGCTTCTGCTCGACGTCATGCTGCCTGGGGCCGATGGCTTCACACTGCTCGAGACTCTCAGGCAGCACAAGGACACGCCGGTGATCATGTTGACCGCCGCTGACAGCGTGGAAGACCGGGTGCGAGGCCTGCGCGCCGGCGCCGACGACTACTTGGTCAAACCGTTTGTCTTCACAGAGCTGCTGGCGCGTATCCAGGCCGTGCTGCGCCGCGGTGCCGCAGGTGCGCACCACGAACCCGACCGCATGGTGCTCGGGGACCTGGAACTGGACACCATACGTCGACGCGCGTTTCGCGCCGGCACGCGCCTGGATCTCACGGCCCAGGAGTACACGCTGTTGTCCGTGTTGCTTCGCCATCGCGGTGAAGTCATGTCACGCACGGTGCTCACCGAACTCGTCTGGGACATGAACTTCGACGGGGACTCGAACGTGGTGGAAGTCGCGATACGGCGCCTGCGCTCCAAGCTCGACGAGCCGTTCCCGGTCAAGCTGCTCCACACGGTTCGAGGGATGGGCTACGTCCTCGAACTGGAACGCGGCAACGACGCGGATGCGTGATGACCTGGCGCCATCCCTCGATCACGGCCCGGCTGACTGCCGGCCTTGGCGTAGTCGCACTCGTCGTCTTCTCGACTGCAGGTTGGCTGCTGCAACGGGCCCTCGAGTCCGAATTGGTCGATGCGGACCGAATGAAGTTGGCAGGCAAGGTCAGCGTCGTCCTTCACTTCATCGACGAAGCCAATCGTTCAGGCGATCGCGCAGCCTTGTTTCATCACCTCGACGACCTGCGCATCGGCCACGACGGCCTCCACGTGTGGCTGTTCGACGAAGCGGGTGCGGCGATCTACGGCGCGTCGAGCGCCAACGGAACGACGGTCCCGCCGCGGCCGGCGCACGGCGCCCGCGCGGATGTGACGGAGACGGCCCTGCCGTCGGCATCGTTGTGGCCGGCCGGCCGGCTGCGCGTGGCCATCGAGTCCGGCCCCCGCGATGGGCTCCTTCGTTCGCATCTCGCGACGCTGGTCCTGATCTGTGCCTTCGGCGTCGGCTCGACCGTGCTGCTGAGTTGGTTCGCCATCGGTCGCTGCCTCAGGCCGGTGTCGCAGCTCTCGGCGGAAGCCAGCGACATCACGCCCAGTTCCATGGGACGGCGCTTGACCGTGCCTCCCGAAGGCGCTGAGCTGACAGGGCTGGTGCGCGCATTCAACCAGGCGCTTGACCGGCTCGAGGACGCCTATGCGCAGTTGCAGGCCTTCAATGCCAACGTGGCTCACGAGCTGCGGACGCCCCTGGCTTCCTTGGTCACGGGCACGCAGGTCACGCTCTCGTCGCCAAGATCTCGCGAGGACCTGCGCGAGGTTCTGATGTCGAATCTCGAGGAACTGCAGCTCCTGAACGCGCTGGTCAACGACATGCTGTTTCTCTCCCGCGCAGATCGCGGTGACCGGGCGGAGGGACTGGAAGATGTCGCGCTCGGGTCCGAGGCGGACAAGGCCATCCGCTACTGCGACGCATTGCTGCAGGAAGCGGGCGTGGTCGCGGAACGTTCCGGCGACGCCACGGCGGTGTGCAACCCTCCCCTCGTGCTGCGCGCCCTCGTGAATCTTCTCACCAACGCCATCCGCCACAGCCGAGCCGGCGACACGATTCAGGTCCTCATCGAGCCGGACCACGAGCTCGTCGCGCTGAGTGTCCTCAACCCCGGAATCGAGATACCGGCGTCGGTCCGAGCCCAGATGTTCGACCGCTTCTATCGTGCAGACTCCTCGCGCTCACGAGGGCAAGCGGGCCACGGCCTGGGATTGGCCATCGTCGCGGCCGTCGCACGGATGCACGGCGGGACCGTCTTCGTCGAACGCATCGGCCAGGCCAATCGTGTCGGATTGACGCTTCCGGCCAGAGACAACCCATCGAGCGTGGACCCGGTCGAGGGCGTTGCCGTCGTCGGGACTGCGCCCGCTATGCCGCCGCCGAACTCGACGGTACGTCCAGCCCGATCGCTGTGACGCCATCCGCAGACCTGGCGAACGGTTCGCCTTGGTGCATTCGGGCGATGGCGGCGACGATGGCCAGGCCCAACCCATGGTTCGACGTCCCCGCCTGGCGCCGGGATCGCTCAGCCCTGTAGAAGCGGTCAAACAATCGCGGCAGGTGCTCCTGCTCGATCGAACTGCCCTCGTTCTCCACCGCGATCCGCACCCTGCCTGCGTTCGATGCGATCCGAACCTTTATCGTCGAGCCGGTCTTCGCGTAGCGAGTCGCGTTGCTCAACAGGTTGGACAGCGCGCGACGCAGGAGTGACACGTCGAACGCACCCTTCGCATCCCCTTCGCAAACCGCCGACAGGCTTCGCTCCTGAAGCGCGGCCTCGTGGTACTCGATGATCTCGCCGAGCTCGGCAGCGAGGCTCGTGACCGGTGCGCGGCGCGCGGACGCGCCGCGGTCCGCATGCGAAAGAAACAGCATGTCGTTGACGATGATCGCGAGTCGCCTCAGGTCCTCCAGGTTTCCGGCAATCACGTCCTGCAGTTCGGCAGCGGGACGGTTGCGCTGCAACGCCAACTCGCTCGACCCGATCAATGTGGTCAGCGGTGTCCGAAGTTCGTGCGCAACGTCGGCATTGAAGCCCTCCAACTGCGCGTATGCGCGCTCGACCCGCACCAGCAACGCGTTGAAGCGATCGACCAGCGGCCGGAGTTCGAGCGGCTGCCCCGCTCCGTCCAGCCGCAGCCCCGCTCGTCCCAGAGCGACGGCATCCACTTGTGCGGCCAGGGCGTGCACTGGCAGGAGGCCCCTGCGGACCAGCAGGTACCCCGTCACGCTGACCACACCCGCTCCCACGAGGGAGGCTGCCAGCAGGATCCAGCCGAGGCGCTGGAGCAGATCCTGGTCGCGGGTGACATCCAATCCCAATACGACTCGGACACCGCCGCCGGTGCCCGCGAGCCATGTGTCATCCCAGGAGCTCTGCTTGATACGGCGGTTCGAACCCCCGTCGCCATCCCCGGCGGGCGGCGGGGCACGGAAGAGAACAACCCCTTCGCGCGACGTGATGGACAGCGTCATGTCCTCATGGCCCGCCAGAAAGTCCTTCAGCTTGTGCTGCAGTTCTTCCGCTGCGGATGTCCCAGCCGCCTCGGCAAGCGCATGGCGGACAACCGCGCTCTTCAGCGCCAGTTCCTCGTGCTGGCGGCTCTGCAGAACCCACAGGTTGACGGCGTACACCGTTCCGGACACCGCAAGCGCAGCGATCAACCCTTGCAGCGCCAGCCACCGGGACAAGCGTGCCCCAAGGGATTGATCGCCAGCGGCGACGACGCGCCACCTCACTCCTGACGCTCCTCCATCACATAGCCCATGCCGCGAACGGTGTGTATCAGCTTGACCTCAAAAGGCTCATCCAGCTTCGCACGCAGCCGGCGAACCGCCACCTCGACGACGTTGGTATCGCTGTCGAAGTTGATGTCCCAAACCTGTTCCGCCATCACGGTGCGCGACAGGACTTCTCCACGCCGACGCAGCAGAAGCACGAGCAGATTGAACTCCTTCGGCGTGAGTTCGAGCCGCTTGCCGGCCCGTGTCGCCTTTCGGCGTGCCAGGTCGACCTCCAGATCCGCCAGCCGGAGGCTGGTCGGAAGCTGCCCCTCTCGATCTCCTCCGCCGCGGCGCAACAGGGCCTGGACCCGCGCGGACAACTCGGAAAACGAGAATGGCTTGACGAGATAGTCATCTGCGCCCCCGGTCAGCCCCTTGACCTTGTCTTCGACAGCGTCACGGGCCGTCAGCATCAGGACAGGCGTCCTGCGCTGCCTGCGCAGCTCTGCGAGCACCTCGAAGCCGTCGCGGCCCGGCAACATCACGTCGAGGACGATCAGGTCGTACGTGCCCTCGAGGGCGAGATGAAGCCCGTCGATGCCGTCATGGGCCAGGTCGACCACATAACCGCTCTCCGTCAGGCCCTTTCGCAGGTATTCCGCCAGGCGAACCTCGTCTTCTATTACGAGTATTTTCATGGGCAGATTCTCCACCAGCCGTTGCGTCTCCTCGATTACGAGTTGGTCATCTTCCAGTCCGCATCTGGTCAGCACGTGGTCCCTAGAGTGAAGCCTCGCATCCATCAACAACTCACGAGGTTCACCATGCGCAGAAACTCCATCTTCACAAACACCCGCGCGCTTGCAGCCGCCGCCGTCATGGCCGGCTCCCCGCTCTTTGCAGCGGCCCAACACCAGATGGCCCAGGGCGCGCCCGGAACTGCCAACACGACCGAATCGGCCCGGCCCGCGGCGCTCACGCGAGAGCAGGTCCGCGCGGAGGTCGAAAAGGCGATGCGCGACGGCACGTGGCGATGCCGGACCAGCAATCGCGGCTGGTGCTCGAACGAACCCGTGGCGACCGCCAAGCCCGACGCAGACAAGCGCCCGTAAGCTCGGCTGGGGCTGCGCCGTGACCACACGCCGGCACGTCCTGGCGCTTGCGGCATCGGCGACGTCGCTGGTGCTCCTGGGTTGCGCCAGTACGAACTCAGATGTCGGCCGGCGCGGCGGCCCCTACTGCTATCGAAACGCCCGAAAGCGTCCGATCGTCTGCACCTCGGAGTCGACTCCCGGCCTCGATGTCGAGGCCGGGGCCAAGCGATTCGAAGCGGATCCCAGTGCGTTGACCGTCTACGCGAGTTCTGTAGCCATCGCATGAGGATTCAGCGACAGCCGAGTCCCTCTGGCCAAGCCAAGGTACCCACGGTCAAGCGCTCTGGCGCGCTCGCCGTCCCACTTGCAGCCCCGTCGTCCTGCGGTGTCCGAGTCCGGTCGCCGCCGTAGGGCTCTTCTCCTGCCCCCGTCGTTCCTGCGCCAGCGAGTCAATGATCGGGCAATCGGGCCGGTCGTCACCATGGCAGCAATGCACGAGGTGCTCGAGCGTCGCCTTCATGGACTGGAGTTCCTTGAGCTTCTCGTCCAGCTCTTCGATGTGAGCCTGCGCCAGCGCGCGCACTTGTCGGCTGGGGCGCATGCGGTCCTGCCACAGTCCAAGCAACTCGCGGATCTGCTCGATGGAGAAACCCAGATCGCGCGACTGTCGGACGAAGCGCAGCGTGCTGACTTCCTTGTCCGTGTATTGGCGGTAGCCGGACTCGGTTCGTGCCGCTTCCGGAAACAACCCGACGCTCTCGTAGTGGCGAATCATCTTCGCCGACACCCCCGAGGCCTTCGCCGCTTCGCCGATGTTCATGCTCATCTGGTGCTCCCTGACACGGCCACGGGCTGCGATTGCTCCGGGCGCTGCGCGGCCGGCGCGTCAGCGGCACCCTGCCAGCGCCGCAACGTCAATGCGTTGGCCACGACGCTCACGCTGCTGAAGGCCATCGCCGCGCCAGCGATGACGGGACTCAGCATCCCCAGCGCGGCCAGCGGGATGCCAAGCACGTTGTAGCCGAATGCCCAGAACAGGCCCTGCTTGATCTTCGAGTAGGTACGGCGCGAGATGTCCAGCGAATCCGCCACGAGCCGCGGGTCGCCGCGCATGAGCGTGATGCCAGCCGTCTCGGTCGCTACGTCGGCGCCGCCCGCCATCGCGTACGACACGGACGCCGCGGCGAGTGCGGGGCCGTCGTTCAGGCCATCGCCGACGAACGCGACCACGGCGCCGGCGTCGCGCAGTTCCTTCACGACGGCCGCCTTGTCGCCCGGCAAGACTTCGGCGCGCACGTCGTCGATGCCGAGTGCCTTCGCGACAGCCTCGGCCGCGCCCCGGCTGTCCCCGGTCAGCATGACCGTCCTGATTCCCAGCTGATGGAGCCGCGCCACCGCTGCAGCGGCGCTTTGCTTGATCGTGTCACCGAACGCCAGCAATCCCAGCAGGCGCCACTGGTCCCCTTCCGAGCCGACCAGCCAGGACACGGTCTTCCCCTGCCCTTCGAGCCGCCGCGCCTCGCCCAGCAGATGGCCCTCGTCCAACTGGAGCTCGCGCAGCATCCGCGTGCTGCCCAGCGCCAGTTTCCGGCCTCGGACCGTGCCTTCGACACCGCGACCCGGAAGCGCCTTCGCATCTTGGGCTTCCGGCACCGGCAGCCGCTCCTCGCGCACCTTGTCCATCACCGCCACCGCGAGCGGATGGCTGCTCGACTTCTGGAGCGCGGCCGCGAGGCGCAGCACCTCATCACGACTGGTCCCTTCGGCCGCCGCCACCGCCGCGAGCGAAGGCTTGCCTTCGGTGAGCGTACCGGTCTTGTCGAAGGCGACCACCGTCACCGCATGCGCGACCTCCAGCGCTTCGGCGTCCTTGATGAGGATGCCGTGTCGCGCGGCGACCCCGGTGCCGGCCATGATGGCCGTCGGCGTCGCCAAACCCAGCGCACAGGGGCACGCGATGACCAGCACGGCCACCGCGTTGATGAGCGCGTGTTCCCAGTCCCCCGTGAAGACCGTCCAACCGAGGAAGGTGGCCAGCGCGATGCCGAGGACAACCGGAACGAACACCGCGCTCACGCGGTCCACGATGCGCTGGATGGGTGCCTTTGCCGCCTGAGCCGACTCGACCATCCGGATGATGCGGGCCAGCGTCGTCTCCGCGCCGATGGCCGTCGTGCGAACGGTCAATGCGCCTTCGGCGTTGATGGCGCCGCCGGTGACCTTGTCTCCGGGGCCCTTGGGCACTGGCAGGCTCTCGCCGGTGATGAGCGACTCGTCGATGTGGGTGCGCCCCTCGACGATTTCGCCGTCCACGGCGACTCGGTCACCCGGCCGGACGACAACGAGGTCTCCCACCACGACTTGCTCGACAGGGATGTCGACTTCCGCCCCATCCCGGAGCACCCGCGCAGTGGTCGGCCGCAACGCATTCAAGGCCCGGATCGCATCGGCGGTTTGCCGCTTGGCCCGGTGCTCCAGCCACTTGCCCAGCAGGACCAGCGTGATGACGGCCGCCGAGGCCTCGAAGTACAGGTGCGGCATGCCGTGCCCGGCGTGCTTGAAGAGCAGGTAGACGGAAAGTCCGTAGGCAGCGGAGGTGCCCAGCGCCACCAGCAGGTCCATGTTGCCTGTCCTGGCGAGGACGGCCTTCCAGCCGGCCCGGTAGAAGCGCCAGCCCAGCCAGAACTGAACCGGCGTCGCCAGTGCCAGTTGCGCCCAGCCGCCCAGCATCCATTCGATGCCCAAGAGCGACAGCAGCATCGGCGCGATCAGCGGCAGGGTCAGCGCGGCGCTTGCCGCCACCGGCCACCAGACCGGGAGTCGATGGGCCGGCTTGGGCTTCTCCTCCTGAACGTCCTTCGTCGCGTAGCCGGCTTCCTCGATGGCTACCTTCAGCGCCGAAACCGGCACGGTCGATAGCGCCTGGATGGTGGCCTTCTCGGTCGCCAGGTTGACGGTGGCGCCGGAGACGCCGGGTACCTTGCGGAGCGCTTTCTCCACGCGCGTGACGCAGGATGCGCAGGTCATTCCTTCGACCACGAGCACCGTTTCGGTGGTTGCGACGTCGTAGCCGGCCTTGCGGACGGCCGCTGCCAGTGCATCTGCCGTCACGGAAGCCTCGGCGTTGACGGATGCCTGCTCCGTCGCCAGGTTGACGCTCGCCTCCTTGACGCCGGGAACCGCCTTGAGCGTCTTCTCGACGCGCATGACGCACGAGGCGCAGGTCATCCCGGTGACCTGGATCTTGATTCCGTGCGGGTTAGCAAGTATGGCGGTGTTCATGGGTGCCTCGGTATGCCGATCAGTGTGTTCTCATCCTCATGGTTCCAACGATGGAAAGGTCAAGACTGCCGTTGGTGATTGCCTACTGGCCTCAGGGTCTCTTCAGTCGATCGGTTGACATTCCAACGGTGGCAAGGTCGAGAGTATGGCTGTCAGCAACAGCCCCACTGGAAAGAGCGATGATCACCTTCGAAGTCAACGACATGACCTGCGGCCACTGCGTCAGCACCATCACCAAGGCACTGAAGGCCACGGACAAGGACGCCAAGATCGCGATCGACCTGGCCTCGCACCGCGTGCAGGTGGAGCCGGCCTTGGCCGACGCCGAGGAGTTGGCCGAAGCCATCAAGGACGCCGGCTACACGCCGGTACCAGTGCAAGCCGGCCCGACTGCTTCCACCAAGCCGTCCGGATCGTGCTGCGGCGGGTGCCACTGAGGCCCTTGGCCGGACGAACGCGGCCCTGCGGGGCCATCCTGCCCTGGAGGACCCAATGGCCTGATGGAAGCCACGCCCTCAGAATGTCGGGTCGTACTGTTTGTGCAAATTGGTGCGCTTCTGCGCCGACCAGTGACCGCTGAATTCGGTCATCCAGGCGTCGCGGCAATGGCCGGCACATCTCGTTGTACACCGTGACGCCAGATCGAGTGTAGCGAGACCAGCAGGCGAGCGCACTACTTCGCTCGCACGCCGAACACCCCTGCCACCTGCTTCGCCCGCCGCACATTGTCGCCGTGCAGAGACCGACGTGGTGGCGATCGACGCATGCCTCAGGTTGTCGCGTACCGACTTCAGCTCGGCGCCGCCGTCCAGGGCGTGCGTCGCGTGGGTGTGGCGCATCCAGTGAGGAGTGGCCCGGCGCAGCTTGTCGGCCGTCGCCGGGCTGCGCTCGCCGACGACGATGGCGGCAGTGGCGAAGAACCACTTGAAGATGCTCCACAAGCGTGTTGCCGTGATCGCACCCTCGTCGTTGAGGTTGCCGGCGACGGGTGTGCCCGGCTTCCACTTCTCCGGCGTCACCGGCAGGCCAGGTAGCGGTCGAGCGCCTCCCGCGCCATGGGCGGCAGCGCACCTTGCCGGCCTTGGCACCCTTGCCGACCACTTTCAGCCACTGGTCCCCATGGTCGTCGACTTCGGTCTGCCCCAGCTTGGCGCTGACCAACTCCTCGGCGCGCAGACCAGTGGCGTAGGCGAAGTTGAGCACGAATCGCAGCCGCTGTGCCGCGGCTTCCTCCCAATGGTAGGACCACTTCAAACCGTCAGCGACCGTGCGCAGGAGGCTCCATTCGCCGTCGGAGAACGCCCGGCCGGTGTCCATCGCGCACGGCCGCGTGCCACGCACCTTGACCCCGGCGAAGGCGTTGGCCAAGACGTAGCGCTGCTCGATCAGCCAGCGGAACATCGCGCCGAGCACGGACAGGGCGTGGGCGGCCGACCGCGCCGACAACTCCCCAGTGAACGGCCACCAGTCTGGTGAGGTCCGGGAACACGGCAGGCCCACCCATCGCGCGCGCGACGGCGGCCGGCGCAAGAATGCGCGGTACTGGATGGCATCTTCCGTCGTGAGAGACGACAGGGCCTTGCCCCGCTCCACGATGGCCCACAGGATCAGGTGCTCGGCCTCCTTGCGATAAGACCGCTGGGTCGACGCCGCCTCGTGCAGCGACAGCCAAGCGTGCACGGCCTCGTAGTCGATCCAGATGAAGCGCAAAGAAGGCCTCGACCTGGCGCGCGCCGGCGACGCCCAGACTGGGAATCACCACCCACCAGCGCCGGCGCCGCGGCACGAGCACCGTCAGATCGGCAAAGGTCTCGATCCCAGCCAGACCCAGGACCTTGCACAGCCGGGCAGGCAGCCAGCGCTCGAGTTCATCGCCGATCAACGGCGCCGGCTTCTGTGCCACCCTGAGCGCGTCAAGCGCAGCGCCGACCCGCCGGGCTGGATTGGGTGAGCCAGGTTGGACCTGGGTCAGGATCCCGGCAATGTCGGCACGGCCGCGCGATGGCGAGGTTGATGAGCTGCCGGCGGATGCCGCCGATCATCGATCGCGACGACGTGTTCGGTTAGCGCCGGTGAGCGAGGTATTGGGCAACCGCGTCGCGCGAGGACAGCCCGTCCTACCCGGCGCGCAGTGCGGCGAGTGCGGCTGCATCTGGCCAACCTTCTGGCTGGACTTCGATGGTGGTCTGGACCTGGCGCGTTTTCACGATGGGCAGTTTACGGACCGTGCCGTGCAATTTCGATAAGAAGGATCAACGAGCCGCGGAAGCCGGCAGCCTTGGAGCGGCGCGCGCTTAGAGCTCATTGTGGGCGGGTGAACGACTTGACTCGTGATGCCGGCATGGCTCGCACGTCGCTGCGCCTGAGCCGGTCTGAGCCCCCTACTGCCTTCAATCGTTCGCCTCGTCTGAGAGCATCGCCCTGTCAATTGCCAATCCTGCCGGCGCCGCGGCGTTTCTTGCGAGCACACAGACCTCATGCAGCGGCGCGGTCGGCGACTCGTCCCTCTGCTCATCGATGAGTTGGGCGGTCACCAGCGCAATGGCAAAGCCTTCTGCGATTTGGTCGTAGCAAAACTGTTCGCGATCTGCTTCAGAAAGGTTTTTCATAAGGCAGAGTGTCGAGCGCTCCTGACGGATGAAACTATCGAAAAAGGGCAGAAATCAGGCTCTGTTGTAGCCCACCTCGCATGTTCTGCGCAGGGCTGCAAGCAGATTCGGCGAAGCGCCTTACCGAGAAAGTCGTCGCTCCGGTAGTCGCTTCATCGTAGGTCACAGGCCTGAAAGCTGCCTCTCTCAAGTCGTCCGTATCGGCGTCGGTCCCGCGCTCCAGAACGTAATCAGCATCTCGCACGGAGTGCAACAGCGTCACCTCGAAGGGTGCTTCCAGCTTGGCGCGCAGACGCCGGATCGCAACGTCGACCGCACTGGACTCGTGTTCGACGGTGTTCTCCCAGAGCTGCTCCCCCAGATTGAAGCGTGACAGAACCTTTCCCGCATGTCGCAACAAGAAGTCCGACATAGGGGTGAACTCCTGCCCGGAGGGCACGGGCTGGGAGGCAGCCGACCCCAATGCGATTCCGCTTGCAGGCGAGGTCAACGACAAGGTGCTGAACCCCTTCGCGCTGCTGCCCCAGGTCGCTTCGGCCCTGCAGCTCGGCACGCGCGTGCTTGTCGTGACCCGCGAGTGCTTCGACAAGGCCAAGAGCGCGGACCGCGAGAACGCCCCCTTCGGGAGACACGCGGTGCGGGGTCAGGATGTCACCGAGTTGAAGGCCCGAGCCGCGATGGACTCCATCGGGTCGGGGAACCACCGGGAGCCGGTCGGTGCCCGCGGGATGCCGGCCATCGGAGAATCGGAGTCGGCCGATCGCATAGCCTACGGAATCCCCGACCTGCTCGGCACCGCGCGTGTTCGCTAAGCCGACAAGCGCACGCTCGTGGTGGGTCCACTCCTCGGCCAACGGGCTTTTCGCGCTGGCACATCTAGAAGGCGCCAGGCACGCGCCTCATCTGGTCGGTGCGCTCGCCGTCGCTGACACCCGTGCACGGTGGCGGGGATGTGAATGTTTCGCCGGCAAGCGGCGCGTCAGGCGCGACCCTGCGCCAGCTGCGCGACAGTGGCGGACTGGAGTTCGGGTCCGGGCTCCGCATCACCCGCGTCGTGCGCCATGATGAACTGCTCGGGGTGCAAGGCGTGGAGGCCGACGGGCGTGAACAGTCGATCGACGGCATGGACGAGTTCATCTGCGCCACCTGCCAGCGTCCGGACCTGTCGCCGACCAAGCGAACTGCGCGTGAAGCTCGACCCGTGGCTGGAATCGAACGAAGCGCTCGGTCCGCTGATCGACCGGAAGTGCGAGCTGGTGTCTCTCGAGCCCGGGCATCGCACCGTCGGTGTCAAAAACTACGGTCGCGCAACGACCTTACCGATGGGTACCTGCTTCGAGCAGGTGCGCTCGATGGCGGCCGCAATCTCGAGTGACTTCCACCGGAATGTCCGCGGTAAGGCTCGGCGAGCAGCGTTTCGTCCCAGTCCACTACACTATGCTTGTGCGTTGCTTGGTGCTTCTCTTTCTGCTGGCCGTTCTGCCGCTCCAGTTTGCCTGGGGCGTGGCAGCGACCTACTGCGGACATGAGAAGGCTCCGAGTTCAGGGCACTTCGGGCACCACAGCCATCAGCACCAGGCGCAGGCCGAGTCCGATTCAGGCTCCGCTGCCAAGAAGTCCTCGGTGCTCGCAGACGACCTGGACTGTGCGTTTTGCCACCTGGGTTGCGTGCAACCCTGTGCCAGTCAGACTGCTTCGGTTGCTGCGATCCGGTCCTCCGTCCTGGCGCTGCCCACGCTTCTTCTTCCGGATTCCGGTCGCCCTGGCCGAATCGAACGGCCCAAATGGTCTCTCGCCGCCTGATTCGGCGAGGGACTGTCACATCCATTGAGGTTGCCCCCTAGCGACTGACGCCTCGCCGAATTCTTCCGCTTTGTTGTTCATTGCAACCTGGAGAATTCGATGCGAACGAAGTCGCTGGCCCTTGCCGGTGCCCTGCTCTGCCTGTCCAACATCGGGCAGGCGCAAGTCCCGGCGCAAAAGCCTGGCGTCCTCCCCCCGGAAACCGCACCGACGCAGGCGCAGCAGCGTCTGAGCCTCGCGGAAGCCCTTGCCCTGGCCGAGGCGGCAAGCCCGACCCTGCGCCTGAAGATGGCCGAACTGTCGGCGGCCGAAGGGCAGCGTGCCGACGCAGCCGCGTGGCTCTACAACAACCCGCAGTTGTCCGTCGACCAGACGCGACGATCCGTGCCTTCGACCTCGGGGTCGGAACGCCGCAGCGAGTGGGGTGCGGGTCTGTCCCAGACCTTCGAGGTGGGCGGACAGCCGTCCTACCGTCGCGAAGCCACCAGTGCTGCGCTGACCGCCCTGCGGCTGGAGATCGCCGACGTCCGCCGCCACGTCCGCGCGGAGGTGGCCGAGCGACACACGCGCGTGCTCGCGCTGCAGCAGCGGGCCGACACGGAGACGCAGGCACTGAAGCTGTTCGATGACACGGCCGTGGCGGTGCAGCGAAGACGGCAGGCGGGCGAGGACACGCGGCTCGACGCCAACGTCGCTCGCGTCGAAGCCGAGCGCGCGCGCAATCAGCTGGCCCAGATTCAAGAGCAACTGCTCGAGGCACGCGCCGAGTTGGCCAGGCAATTGCAACTGCCGCCCGGGAGCCTGCCGATGGCGACAGGTGAACTCTCGGCGCAGCGACCCGGCTACTCCCTCAACGCCCTGCTTGCGAGTGCCGACAACCAGCCTCGCGCCGGCGCGCTGGCCGCGCGCGAGACCAGTGCCGCCGCAAGGCTGAAGCTCGAACGGGCCAGCACCTACCCGGACGTCACCGTGGGGCTGAACGTCGGTCGCGAGGGGCCCGGGGCGGCGCGCGAACGATTGACGACCTTGACCCTGTCCGTGCCCTTGCCGCTGTTCAAGCGCAATTCCACAGGCATCGGCGCAGCCCAGACCGAGCTCACGCAGGTACAGATCGAGCGGCAGACGGCGCAGCGCGATGCCCGAGCAAGCGTCAGTTCGCTGTGGACGCGGCTGGCCAGCCTCGAGGATCGGATTCGCCGGCTGCAGGAGTCCGTGCTCCCTGCCCTGGCGGACAACCAGCAACTCTCCGTCAAGTCGCAACAAGCGGGACAGATCGGCCTGCTCGAACTGATCGTCGTCAGCCGGCAATCCCTGGATGCCAGGCGCGACCTGATCGACGCGCTCGCCGACTACCAGAGCACCCGCATTGCCCTCGAACTCGCAGCCGGCTGGCCGCAAGAAGGAACCCAACCATGAAGAACTCGAAACCGCACGGCTCGTCCACGTCGCTGGTGCTGACGACGCTGGCCCTCGCTCTGGCAGTCGCCCTGTCCGCCTGTGGCGGCGGCGAGAAGTCCGCCGAGGCCAAGTCCGCCGAGAAGGCCGCTTCCGCTCCCGAGGGAGGGCACAAGGAGGAAGGCGGCCTGAAGCTTTCGGCCGAAGAAGCGCAGCGTGCCGGCATCAAGCTCGAGAAGCTCGCTGAGCAGGGCTTCGCCGACACGGTGACCGTCACCGCGACGATCCGTCCGAACCAGGATCGCGTGGCCCGCGTGGCTCCGCGCGTCGAAGGGCGCATCGTGCAAGTCACGGCGAAGCTGGGTGACACCGTCAAGGCCGGTCAGGTGCTGGCCGTCCTGGACAGCCTGGCCCTTGGCGAAGCACAGTCTGCCCTGGAGCGGGCGCGATCGGCACAGCGCGTGGCGCAGGCCGACTACGCCCGCGCGGAGTCGCTGGCCAAGGACGAGATCATCCCGCAGCGCGAACTCCTGCGCGCCAAGTCCGCGCTGGAGACGGCAAACGCCGACCTCCACGCAGCAGAAGACAAGTTGCGCCTGTTGGGAGGTACCGCGTCGCACACCGAACGCGCCGCATCAACGTTCGCCCTCACCGCCCCGCTGGGCGGAACGGTGGTCCAGAAGAAGGCCACGATCGGCGAACTGGGTTCTCCCGCGGAGCCGCTGTTCTCCGTGGCCGACCTCTCGACGGTCTGGATCGAGGCCGATCTGACCGAGGACAAGCTCGCGCGCGTGAAAGTCGGCGCGGCGGCGACGGTCACCGTCAATGCCTATCCGAACGAGCGCTTTGCCGGCCGCGTGACCTATGTCGCCAGCATGCTCGACAAGGACAGCCGCACGACGCCCGCACGCATCGAGGTCCCCAACAAGGACGGCAGGCTCAAGCCGGAGATGTTCGCCAGCGCCACGATCGAGACCGGTGCGGCGCGTGCGCCCGCGCTGTCCGTGCCCAGCTCGGCGATTTTGCTGCTGCAGGGGCAGCCCACGGTGTTCGTGGCCGAAGGCGGCGGCTTCGAACCGCGGGCCATCGAACCCGGGGACAAGGTCGGCGGACGCACGGTGGTCAAGGCCGGAGTCAAGGCCGGTGAGCAGGTGGTTGCCGAAGGGGCGTACGCCCTGAAAGCGCGGCTGCTGAAGTCGCAAATCGGCGAAGGCCACTGAGAAAGATCACCCATCATGCTCAACGCCATTGTCGATGCCTCGCTTCGATACAAGGTCCTGGTCATCGTCGCTTTCCTGATCGTCATCGGTCTCGGGGTGCAGGCGTTTCGCCAGGTCCCGGTCGATGCCTTCCCGGACGTCACGCCCATCCAGGTCAACGTCTACACCGAGTCACCCGGCCTTGCAGCCGAAGACGTCGAGAAACTGCTCACGGCCCCGATCGAAGGCGCCCTCGCCGGCCTGCCCGGCGTTCAGGAGGTGCGGTCCGTTTCCCTGTTCGGCCTGTCCTATGTCGGCGTCTACTTCGACGACGACGTCGACATCTACTTCGCACGCCGCCTGGTCGGCGAGAAGCTGCAGGACGTGAAGGGCCGATTGCCCCAGGGCTACGGCGAACCGGTTCTCGGCCCGAACAGCTCCGGGCTGGGCCAGGTCTTCTGGTACACGGTCGAGTCGGCGGACAAGAACCTGTCCACCATGGACCTGCGGACGCTGCACGACTGGACCGTCAGGCTGATCCTGCGCACCGCACCCGGCGTGGACGACATCATTACCTGGGGTGGCGACGAAAAGCAGTTCCAGGTGCAGATCGACCCGAACGCACTCGTCAAGTACAAGCTGTCGTTCAAGCAGGTGATGGAAGCGCTGACGGCCAACAACAAGCAGGTCGGCGGGCAGTCCATCAACCTGGGCCGTGAGCAGTACCTGGTGCGCGGCCTGGGCCTGGTGAGCAATGTGACGGACATCGGCGGCATCGTGGTCGCCGAACGCGGTGGTGCGCCGATCCGCGTGCGCGACGTGGCAAAGGTCGTCGAGGCGCCGGCACCGCGCTTCGGTGCCGTCACCCGCGACGGCAAGGAAGCCGTACTGGGCATGGCGCTGTCGCGCGTGAACGAGAACGCCAAGACCGTGGTCGACGCCGTCAAGGCCAAGCTCGCCATCGCGCAGGCCGCGCTGCCCAAGGGCGTGACACTCAAGCCGATCTACGACCGCACCGAGATTGTCGAGAAGGCGCTGAAGACCGCAGAGAGCTCCCTGGTCGAGGGGGCGATCCTGGTGGCGGTGATCCTGTTCCTCTTCCTGGGGGAGTTCCGGTCCGCTATTGTCGTGATCGTCACGCTGCCCCTGTCGATGCTGATCGCCTTCATCCTGATGCAGCGGTTCGGACTGTCGGCCAACCTCATGTCGCTTGCCGGGCTGGCGATCGGCACCGGGATGATGGTGGACGGCGCCGTGGTCATGGTCGAGAACGCGTTCCGGCTGCTCTCGCATGCGCGCGAGTCCGGCAAGCCGATCAACAAAACGCACGTGATGCTGGAAGCCGCTCGCGAGGTGGTCAACCCGATCGCGTTTGCGATCCTGATCATCATCGTCGTGTTCCTGCCGCTCTTTTCCCTGACCGGCCTCGAGGGCAAGCTCTTCAAGCCGATGGCCCTGACCATCACGTTCGCCATGGCCGGCTCGCTGGTCCTGTCGCTCACGTTGGTGCCCGTGCTGGCCGCCCTCATCCTCAAGCCCAAGGAAGAGAAGGACACCTTTCTCGTTCGCTGGGCCAAGAAGGCTTACGTTCCGCTGCTGGACTGGGCGCTGGAGCGCAAGAAGCGCGTGATCGGCACGGCACTCGTGCTGCTCGTGGGCACGCTGGCCCTGTTCCCGTTGCTCGGCAAGGAGTTCATGCCGCAGTTGCAGGAGGGCGCCATCATGTTCCGCGTCACCGGCATCCCGTCGACCTCGCTGGACGAATCGCTGCAGGTGTCCCAGGCGGTCGATACCACCCTGCGCACGAAGTACCCGCAGGTTCGCTCCGTGCTCGCCACGATCGGCCGCGCCGAGAAGGGCGAGACCGCGGACGTGAACTACATGGAAGTGCTGGTGGACATGAAGCCGCAGGCCGAATGGCCGGAGAAGGCGTCCTACTCGGCGCTGGCATCGCAGATGCAGGAGGACCTGGAGAAGGTCGTCCCGACTTCCGTCTTCGGTGCCACGCAGCCGATCCAGATGCGGGTGGAAGAACTCATCTCGGGTGTGCGCGCGACGCTGGCACTGAAGTTGTACGGCGAGGATCTGGAGACCCTGGACCGCCTGACGGCGCAAGCCAAGAGCGTGCTGGAGAAGGTACCAGGCGTCACCGATCTGTCGGCCGAGGCCAACAAGGGCAAGCCCCAGCTCGTCATCAAGGTCAACCGCGAAGCGGCCTCGCGCTACGGCATCAACGCCGACGAGATCCTGGAGGTCGTTCAGGCCGGCATCGGCGGCAGCGCCGTGTCGACGCTGATCGATGGCACCAAGCGCTTCGACATCGCCGTACGCCTGGCCGACGGCTTCCGGACCGATCCGGAGGCGATCGGCTCCATCCCGATCCGCACCGCCGAAGGAGCGCTCGTGCCCTTCTCGCAGGTGGCCACGCTGGAGCTCGACGAAGGGTATTCGTTCGTGCGTCGCGAGGCCCTGCAGCGCTATGCCGTGCTGCAGATGGACGTCAAAGGCCGCGATGTCGACAGCTTCGTGAAGGAGGCTGACGCAAAGCTCAAGGAAGCGGTGCAGATGCCGGCCGGCTACTGGGTCGAGTGGGGCGGCGCCTTCGAGAACCAGCAACGCGCGCTGGCCCGTCTGGCCCTGATCGTGCCGCTGACGATCGGACTGATCTTCCTCTTGCTGTACACCGCGTTCAATTCGCTGCGGCACGCGACGATCATCATCGCCAACGTGCCCTTCGCGATCATTGGCGGAATCATCGGCTTGTTCGTCACGGGACAGTACGTCTCGGTCCCGTCGGCGATCGGCTTCATCGCGGTCTTTGGGGTCGCGATGCTCAACGGCATCGTGCTGGTCTCGTTCCTCAACGATCAGCGACGACACGGGCTGTCGGTGAGAGAGGCGGTCCGGCAAGGGGCTGCGCTGCGGCTGCGGCCCGTGCTGATGACGGCGTCGGTGGCCATCCTCGGCTTGATCCCCATGCTGCTGTCCACCGGTGTCGGCGCCGAGACCCAGCGGCCATTGGCGACCGTCGTTGTCGGCGGGCTGATCACCTCGACGGCGCTGACGCTGCTGCTGCTTCCGTTGATCTACGAATGGGCTGAACTGCGCGCCGAGCGCCGCAGGCAGCCCCTATCGGTTCCCGCCATCGAAGAAGGAGCGACACCATGAAGGAAATCAAGGCCTACGTCCACGCCAGCCGCATCGCCGACGTCATTGCCGGGCTGAAGGGCTCGACGGTCTGGGACAATCCAGATCACGACGAGCACAACCTGGCGGTCTACGTCGTCAAGGGGTCGCTCGTGCCCCTGGACGATGCCGAGCGCCACTACTCGCTGGAACTCGGCGAAGAGATCATCAACGAGTACAAGGTCGAACTGCATTGCCACGACGAAGATGTCCCCGCGCTGGTGGACGTCATCCGGCGCACGGCCAGGACCGGGTCGGCCGTGGCCGGCTGGATCTACGTGATGGACATAGCCTCGGCCGAGCCGATCCGATGACGCGGCAGCAGGCCTGCCCGGTTCGGCCGCACGCGAGGGTCGGGCGATGAGCGCGGGGCACGACCACGCCCCTGTCGGCGACGACCAAGGAGCGCCCGCTTCGCTGGGCGTTAGTGCCGACCTGCGCCTTCCTTTTTGCAGCGGTCGTGGGGGGCGGCGTTCCGGACGGTGCACATGGTCAAGGGTTCGCTGATGCCACTGGACGACAAGGAGCGCCACCATTCGATGGACGTCGGCCAGGAGGTCATCAACGAATGCAAGCTCGAACTTCAAACGACTTGAGCCCGAAGTCCGGTGTTTCGTCACTTGATGCATGGCCCGGTGGCGCTCACGCTGCTGCTGATCTGGATCGCCATCGTCGTGATTGCGCTCGGGCTGTACTGGCTGTGGCCGCGTCGCAAGCCCAAGCCGTCGGTGCCGGTGCCACAGAAGTACGCTCATCGGCTCGGCGAGCGCTTCCGGAACAAGCGTCCCACGTCGAAGGCGTCCAAGGCAGGCGGCGGGCAAAAGGGGCCCAGCCCATAGAGCTCGCCGCACGGACGCCATGACGTTCCCCCGTCAAATCCCCACCGCCAGCTTGTCCTGGCTGGCCGGCCTGTGGATGCTCGCCATCGACAACACGGTCTTCTGGCGCACGCTGTGGGCGGGCCGTGACGACTCGTCGCTGCGCAGCGTGTTCGCCCTGGCAGGACTCGCGCTGGTGCTGTGGGCACTGTTGAGCCTGATGGTACGGCTGCTGTGCTGGCCTCGGCTCGCCAAGCCCGCAGTCGTCGTATTGCTGCTGGTGGCAGCGGCGGCAGCGCACTTCATCGGCAGCTACGGCATCCTGATCGACAAAGGCATGATTCGCAATGTGCTGCAGACCGACTGGCGCGAGGCCGGCGATCTGGCTTCCGTGCCGTTGCTGATCGACTTGGCGCTGCGCGGGCTCCTGCCCGCCGCGCTGGTCGTCGCGTTGCGCATTGAATTCGGCTCGTGGCGCGCGGCCACCATGGGCATCGCAAGACACGCCGCGCTGACGATCGGTCTGGCGCTGGCCTTCGCCGCGACGTTCTACGGCGACTACGCCAGCGCCGCGCGCAACCAGCGCGAACTGCGGCACGTGCTGACGCCCACCAATGTTCTCAACGGCTTCTACGGCCTGTGGAAGGAGCGCAGTCGGGCAGACCGGAAACTGACGCGGGTGGGTGAGGATGCCCGGCGCGCGCCGCCGCAGGCCAGACCGCTGCGGGTGGTGCTGGTGGTGGGCGAGACGGCCCGGGCCGCGAACTTTTCTCTCGGCGGCTACGGCCGCCCGACGAACCAGGCCCTCGTTGGCAAGGACGTGGTGTACTTCTCCGACGTCACGGCCTGCGGTACCGACACTGCAACGTCGCTGCCCTGCATGTTCTCGGATCTGGGCGCCGAGCGCTTCTCGGTGGCCGCGGCCGGGGCGCGCGAGAACGTGCTCGACGTTCTCGCTCGTGCCGGGGTATCGGTCCGCTGGCTCGACAACAACTCCGGATGCAAGGGGGTGTGCCAGCGCGTGCCCAGCGTGGACTTGTCACGCAACACCGATCCCGGGCTGTGCGACGGGCGCGAGTGCCTGGACGGCGTGCTCGTGAGGGGCCTGCGCGAAGGGCTGGCGGGCTCGGCCGGCGCTGGAGCGCTCGTGGACGAAGACGGCCTCACCGTGCTGCACATGAAAGGCAGCCACGGGCCGGCCTACCACCGGCGCTATCCGCCCTCGTCTCGCCGATTCGAGCCCACCTGCGACACCAACGAGATCCAGCGTTGCAGCCAGGACGCCTTGCGCAACACCTACGACAACAGCATCGTGTACACGAGCGAGATCCTGGCCCAGATCATCGATGTGCTGGCCGCGCAGGCCGACCGGGTCGACAGCGTCCTGCTCTATGCGTCGGATCACGGTGAGTCCCTGGGCGAGAAGGGGGTCTACCTGCACGGCCTGCCGCGCATCGTGGCTCCCGCCGAGCAGACCAGCATTCCGATGATCGCCTGGTTGTCGGCAGGCGCACAGCAACGCCTGGGTGTCAGCCGCGCCGCCTTGCAGCAGACCGCGTCGAAGAGCTATTCGCACGACAACCTCGCGCCCACCCTGCTCGGGGCGTTCGGCGTGCAGACCCGCGCCTACCGGGCCGAGCTGGACCTGCTGGTCCAGGCGAGGGCCGTTCGCGAGCCCGGCCTGGGCGACCGTGCGTCGCGGTAAAGGTGACGGGATAGAGGCACCATGGCACCATGCCAGCCCGTTGCCGTGCTGCGTGCAGCACCGGCTGAGCCAAATGCCCTGCGCCGGGATGCAGCTTGCTCCAGCGGTGAATGAACAAGGAGAACGACATGGCCGAACCGCTGAAACTCAGACTCGACATCCCCCTGCTGCTGCCGTCGGTGACCGAGGTGAAGGACCCGTGCGTGCAGCGGCTGGTGCAGGCGCTGGCGGGCCGCGAGGGCATTTCCACGGTGCATGTTGCCGACGCACTGGAGGCAGCCGCGCCCCAACTGTGCATTCACTACGACCCCAAGGTGTTGTCGCTGAGCCGCGTGCGGGAACTGGCGCATGCAGCCGGTGCGCAGCTGAGCGACCGTTTCGGGCACCTGCTGCTGCGAACGTCCACGCTGCACGCCCGCGCCGCGCGCACGCTCACCTCCAGGGTGGAGGCCTTGGCGGGTGTGGTCGAAGCCGAGGTCACCGCAAGCGGCGCCGTGCGCATCGAATTCGACCGGCAACAGACGACTGCGGGCAAGCTGGACAAGGCCTTGCGCGAGATGGGCCTCGATCCGCAACCGAGTGCGCGGGCGCAGGAGCCGGCGGGCACGGCCCCCGACAGCCATGACCGCCGTGACGGTCACGCTCATGGCCACGACAAGGATCACAAGCACGATCACGATCATCAGGAGGAACACGGCCGCCGCCCGGCCCGCACGGTGGCCCAGAGCGGCGCCGCCAAAGCGCATGACCATGGCGCAGACGACCACGGCGCGGAACACGGCGACGAAGCCGGCCATGCCGGGCACAGCCATGAGCATGACGGCGGCCTCTTCGGCGAAAGTACCGAACTCGTGTTCGCGCTGCTGGCCGGCGCTGCCGTCCTCGTCGGCTGGCTGCTCGAATGGCGCGGCCTGGCGCCACAGGTCGTCAGCACGGGCCTGTACGTGGCGGCCTACGTCTTCGGCGGTTACTACACGCTGAAGGAAGCGATCGAGAACATCCGCGCCAAGCGCTTCGAGATCGACACGCTGATGCTGGTGGCCGCTGCAGGCGCAGCGGCCCTGGGGGAGTGGGCCGAAGGCGGTCTGCTGCTGTTCCTCTTCAGCCTCGGGCATTCGCTGGAGCACTACGCGATGGGCCGCGCCCGCAAGGCGATCGAGGCGCTGGCCAAGCTGGCCCCCGAAACGGCGCACGTGCGGCGCGAGGACGCGCGGGTGGAAGAAGTCCGCGTCGAGGCGCTGCAGGTGGGCGACGTGGTGATCGTGCGTCCCAACGAGCGGCTGCCCGCCGACGGTTTCGTCGTGCAAGGGCAGTCCAGCGTGAACCAGGCACCGGTCACCGGCGAAAGCGTTCCGGTGGACAAGCAGCCGGTGGACGACCGCGAGCAGGCGCTCCAGGGCTTCGACAAGCTGGCGGCCGCGCATCGGGTGTTTGCCGGCACCATCAATGGCAGCGGAGTGCTCGAGGTGATGGTCGCCCGGCGGTCGTCCGAGTCGACCATGGCACGGGTGGTCAAGCTGGTGACCGAGGCCGAGACCCAGCGCTCGCCGACCCAGAACTTCACCGAGAAGTTCGAACGCATCTTCGTTCCGGCGGTGCTGGTGCTCGTCGTGCTGCTGATGTTCGCCGGGCTGGTGATCGACGAGCCCTTCAGCGCCAGCTTCTACCGCGCGATGGCCGTGCTGGTCGCCGCCAGCCCGTGCGCCCTGGCCATCTCGGTGCCCAGCGCGGTGCTCAGCGGCGTGGCCCGGGCGGGCCGCAGCGGCGTGCTGGTCAAGGGCGGCGGGCCGCTGGAGAACCTGGGCACGCTGACGGCGATCGCCTTCGACAAGACCGGCACGCTCACCGAAGGCAAGCCGCGCCTGGTGGACGTGGTGCCCGCGCAGCCAGGCGGCGAGGAGGAACTGCTGGCGGTGGCGCTGGCGGTGGAGGAGCACAGCGACCACCCGCTGGCCAGTGCCATTGTGCAGGGCGCGCGCGAGCGGCTGCAGGGCAAGCCGCAGCAGGTGCGCATCGATGGGCTGCAGAGCATCACCGGGCGCGGCGTGAAGGCGCGCCTGGGCTCAGAGGAGGTGCACCTGGGCAAGGCGGCGCTGTTCGATGAAGTGCCCGGCCAACCGATGCCGGCCGAGCTGAGGTCTGCCAACGAGCGGCTGATGGCCGACGGCCGGACCACCATGGTGCTGCGCGTCGGCGAGCGCTATCTCGGTGTTCTCGGGGTCATGGACACCCCGCGCCCGGCAGCCGCCACCGTGATGCGCCAGCTCCAGGAACTGGGGATCAAGCGCCTGATCATGATTTCAGGCGACAACCAGCGTGTGGCGGAGTCGGTCGCCAGGAGCGTCGGTCTCACCGAAGCGCAGGGCGATCTGATGCCCGAGCAGAAGGTGGGCGCCATCAAGGCGCTGCGCGTGGACGCAGGCAAGGTGGCGATGGTGGGCGACGGCGTCAACGACGCGCCGGCGATGGCCAACGCAACGGTCGGCATCGCGATGGGTGCGGCCGGCTCAGATGTCGCGCTGGAGACCGCCGACGTGGCCTTGATGGCCGACGACCTGGCGCAGCTGCCATTCGCCGTCGGGCTGTCGCGGCGCACCAGCCGGGTCATCCGGCAGAACCTGTGGGTGAGCCTGGGCGTCGTCGCCGTGCTCATTCCTTCGACGATCCTCGGACTGAACATCGGCACGGCCGTGCTGTTCCACGAAGGGTCGACGCTGCTGGTCGTCATGAACGCCCTGCGACTGCTGACCTATGAATTCAAGGGAGCGCTGCCGCCGGGACAGTCGGCCCCGGAAGCCGCCGCGCAAAACGTCTGATGGGGGTCACATGATGAAGCGCCGTCTCTTGCTGCAAAGCCTGGGCACTGCCGCAGCGGCGACAGCCACGTCGGCCGGAATGGCCGAGCCGTTGCCGTCCGATCCCCTGCGCGGCGAAATCGTCAAGATCGATCCGGAGCGCGGGACGGTCGAGCTGCAGCACGAACCGATTCCGTACCTGCGTCTGCCTGGCAAGCGCACCGTCTTCCGCTACTACCACCCGACCGTCGTGCTGCGCGTGAAAGCGGGCGATCGCGTCATCTTCCGGGCGGACCGGTTCGACGGCGCGCTCGTGGTCACTGGTCCGATGATCCCGTTGCCGAAATGACGGCAGCAGATCTCGCTGTCACAACTCCAGTCAGCCTCAACGCCGAGGATCGGACGAGGCTAGCTTGAACTCTTTTAGTTCATCATTGAGCGCGTTGAGAGCCACCTGATAGAGGATCGCGTTCTGCGCGAATTCAGCGCGCTCCAGATCCATGTCCACCGTATTGCCGTCAAGGTTGGACTGCGCAGGCTGCCGGTACTGGACCAGGGACGCCGTGCTGAGCTGAAAGTCCGCGGCACCCACGTAGCCTTCGCCGGAACTCGTCTGCGCGGACTGATTGTCCAGAGCGCGCCGCAGCGCGGCGCTGAAATTGAGGTCCGTTGCTTTGTAGCCGGGCGTGTCCGCGTTGGCGATGTTCGAGGCCAGCATGGCCTGCCTTTTGGCCCGCAGGATGAGCGCCTGGCCGTTGAAGTCGTCGTCTTTGGCTGCTGCTCCTGCGGACCATCGACCCGCCACAAAGCGCAGTGTCTCCACGGAATTCCTTCAGCGCCAGCCCCGACGGCCGCGTGAGCGTAGTATCGGCGCGAGCCGACCGATGATCCGCACAAGAAGCCGGGCATTCGCCCAGCTTTTTTCGACGTGCTTCATGCCGCCGGCTTACCGCATCCGGCGCAGAACTTCGCGCCCGCGCCAAGCGCCACGCCGCACTGGGTGCAGGCGCGGGGCGCGAGAGATGCGCCGCACTGCTGGCAGAAGCGCGCGCTTGCTGGATTGGATACTTGGCACGCGGGGCAAGCGACCTGCTGCGCGCCAGCCGGCGGGTTCGAGGGCGGAAGACCCGTGCCTCCGCCGTACGGCTGACGGTAGTCATCGTCGCGATACCCGTCATGGTGGCCGCCTTGACGACGGCCGCCGTGGTGGCCGCCGCCATGATGGCCGCCGAAGAGTCGATCCAGGATTCCCATGCCTTGTTCCTTTCAAGCTGCCCATGTTGGACCGGCGCAGATTCAAACAATTCCCCGACTTCGCCATCGTCTCGGCAAGATACACCAGACGCCGACGGTCAAGAGCCCAATCGCCGCCGCGGCCACGTTGCCCATCATGTGCCCGAGCACGGCCGACAACACGACCTGGGTTGCCGACACCAGCGCCAGCGCCAGCGCGAAAGCGCCGACGACGATCTGCCGTGTGGCGAGCGCCTTGAAGGCGGTGCGGTCGGTGAGCGGGCGCAGCAACCGGTGCTGCACTGCGGGTGCAGACAACAGCACCAAGCTCGCGATCGAGAGCAGGAAGGTGGCGAGGAACACATTCTTCTCCGCACCCACCAGCGCGGCGAAGCCCGGAGCGAACGGCACTGCGATGAGAAAGGCGGACAGCAGTTGTGCGGTGGGCAACAGAACACGCAGTTCCCCCAGCATGTCGGTGAGATCGCCATCCTCGACGTCCTGTCCGGACTGCGGCGGCGCGACCGCGGGCTCGGCGCGGTCGGAAGGCAGGGCCTGACGTGATGTCATTTAAACAGTTTCGCTTGGTTTCAGGGGTACTGATCCAGCACCGCCAGGCCACGGACGGTGAGCCGGTGCCTGTCAAGCGGATGCGCGGCGGAACCATCACGCTGCAGCCGGCTCCTACCATGCGTAGAGCGTCCTTGTCTGGAGGGCTCGGAGTCGTGAATGAAGCGCAAACGGTCTGGTTTGGTGGTGCTCGGATTGTTCAGTGGCGTGGTTCTCGGCGGGTGTACCGTGGTTCCGACGCATCCTGTTGCTTACCGCCCAACAGGGTACAGCACCCCGTATGGGAATGGTCATGGCGATGCCGGCTATCGCAGCGGCCAGCGGTACGGCATGGGCCACGGCGGGTTCTCGGGAATGGGCTACGGGCATCGTGGCGGCCACCACTGATGAGCGCAGGCGTCGGCGGCGAGCGGTGGTGCTCGCACTGTGCTGCGCGGTCGGGACGGGGACTGCCATGGCGGGCGAGCGTACGGTGTACCGCTCGGAGTTGCCTGGCGGGCGCGTGCTCTATGCCGATGCGCCCGCCGCGGGGGCCGGCCGCGTGCAAAGGCTGACGGTCGAACCGCACCCGGTGGACCCGCTGCAGGCACTGGCGGCACAGCGCGCGCTGGCGGCACAGCGCGACGCCCTGCTGCGAGAAGGCCGGATCCGCTCCGAGCGCCTGGCGCAGATCGATTCCGACGTCAGCAAGACCCGTGAAGAGCTCCAACGCGCGGCAGCCGCGCGCGCCGCCGCGCAAGACGTTCAAGAGGGCGACCGGCAGGGACGTCGGCTCACGTCAACGTATTGGCAGCGCCAGCAGCGGGCCGCGGACGCCGAAGCGCGTGCGCAAGGGCGTCTTGACGAACTGATTCGGGAGCGGGCCGTTCTGCAATAGAGTTGGTGCTGGCACCCAGCGGCTCGGCACGCGGTGACCGAGCGCGGTCCTTGACGGCGCTCGGCATCGCGGCGCGCCCCACGCCGCATCGACCTGAGCGGCAACCGCAAAACTACAATCTCCCACTGCGTGCAACGCCCGAAGCGGAAGACGATGCCGATATCGGCGGTCAGCAGGGTGTTCGCCAGACATGGGCATTGACCGCGTCGGCGGGTTTCGGGAGGACAAGCGCTGCAGATGATCGAGAGCACCAAGACGTGCGTCGCCAGGCTCGGATGTGTCTTGGCATGACGCCCCTTCCAGAAACGATCGGCCCGGTCCTGTTCGCGCGCGGTGCCGATGAACGCCAGTGTCGGCTGTCCGCCGTCGTCGTCACCCCCGACGCCCTCGATCAGCCCCGCTTGGTCCCCGTCAATGGGCAGGCAGCCACGCCGGTGCGGCTGCATTCGCAATTCGGCCGCACCGTCTGGCGCTTCGACTTCCACGTGCCGGCGCGCGCCGACGCCAGCTACCGATGCGGCGAAGCCGTCTTCGCGGTGGCCGCGGATTGGTCAGAGGATGTGCGGATCGCCTACGTCGCCTGCAATGGGCAGGAGCACGCCGACGCGGATCGGCCTTCGGCCGAGCGCAATGCGATGTGGCGCCGCCTGGCCGGCGAACATGGCCGCGCGCCGTTCAGCCTGCTGCTGCACGGCGGCGATCAGGTCTATGCCGACGACGTGCTTCAGTCGCATCCCAGCCTGTCGCGATGGGCGGCGAGCACGCGGTCCGAGAAGGCCGAGCAGGCATTCAGCGCCGACATGCGCGAGGCGGCCGAGCGCTACTACTTCCACAGCTATCTGACGCAATATGCCCAGCCGGAACCTGCCCACCTGAACGCCCGGGTGCCGGCGTTGATGATGTGGGATGACCACGACATCTTCGATGGCTGGGGGAGCCTGCCTGAAACGGTTCTTGACAGCCCGGTCGGTCGCGGCCTCTTCGATGTCGCGCGGGGCATGTTCATGCTGTTCCAGCTCGGCATCACCGACGCCCTGCCGCAGGCCGGACAGGATGCGGGCCAACGCGACAGCCTGACCCAGGTCGCCCGCTTCCCGCGCCTGTCCGTGATCGCGCCCGATCTGCGCTCGGAGCGCCGGCCGACGCAGGTGATGGGACCGGCCGGGTGGGCCGCCTTCGAGCGTGCGCTGGCAGAGACCGAAGGCGGCGACCGGATTTTGCTCATGTCCAGCGTGCCGGTGCTCGGCCCGCGCTTGAGCTGGGTCGAGAAACTGCTGCACGTGGTGCCGCACGTTCAGAAGTACGAGGACGATCTGCTCGATCAATGGCAGAGCCGGTCGCACCGTGCCGAGTGGCAGCGCATGCTGCTGACGCTGCAGCGCTGCGCGGCCGAAGGGCGACACCCGGTGGCGGTCCTCTCGGGCGAGATCCACCTCGCCACGCGCGGCGAGATGCCTTTCAAGGACGGAGCGATCCTGCATCAGCTGGTGGCGTCAGGGATCGCGCATCCGCCGCCGTCCGGGGCGTACGCCCGTGCCCTCGGTATGCTCGCGGCGTTCGGCGAAGACCCTCTGGCCGGCCAGCCGGTCCGCATGGAACCATTGCCCGGACACTCGCCGATCTACACGGCGCAGCGGAATTACCTCGTGCTGGAGCGGCGCGGGCAGGCTTGGTCCGCCGAGTGGGAGCTCGAGGTGAGTGGACGGACTGCCGCGATGCGCGTGCTGGTCGGCGCCTGACAAGCCACCTTGTCGCGCCGTGTCGCTGCGAACGGGCCCCGCAGTCGGGCGGCGCTCAGGGCCGCGCACCCTTCAGCAGATCGGCGGCGACCTGGTAGCTTGCCACGGCGTGCTCGATCAGACGGCCGACGCGCGCGTCGGTCCGGGCCAGCGGACGCCCGTCGGCGGCATCGAGCACGCGCGTGCCGCGCCGCGGTGAGAGTTCGACCACCGCACCGTCCTCGAGGTAGCCGACGGTCAGGTAGTTGGCCAGGAAAGCGCGCGCGTGGCGGCCGCCGCGTTCCCGCATGTCGACACCGAAGAAGCCTTCGGGACTGGCTCCGCCGACCTGGGCCAGCAGCGTCGGCGGGACGTCGACCAGCGAGGCGGTGGCCTCCACCCGGCCCGGTGCGATGCGGCCCGGCGCATAGAAGACGAGCGGGATGCGGTAGTTGACCGGCGGCAGGTCGATGCGGCCACGGCCGTTGGACGTGTGGTCCGCCACGACCACAAACAATGTGTCAGGGAACCACGGGCGCCGTGCCGCTTCACGGATGAACTCACCGAGCGCCCAGTCGGCGTACTTGACGGCACCTTCGCGGCCGCTGCCCGAAGCGATGTCGATGCGGCCGGCCGGATAGGTGAAGGGCCGATGGTTCGACGTCGTCAGCACGTGGGCGAAGACCTGCGCGCCGCTGGCCGCGCGCGCATCGATCTCCCGCAACGCCTGCGAAAACAGGTCCTCGTCCGCCACGCCCCATACCGTCTCGTGGTGGATCTCGCCGGACGGGATCGCCGTGCGGTCGATCACCGTGTAGCCGTTGCCGCCGAAGAAGTCGCGCATGTTGTCGAAGTAGGCGTAGCCGCCGTAGATGTACAGCGGCTCGTAGCCCTGCTCGCGCAGCGCCCCGCCCAGCGTCGGCAGACCCTTGTTGCGCCGACGCATGGGCACGGCATGCCCCGGTGTCGGCGGCAGGGACAGCGTCAGCGCTTCCAGTCCCCGCACCGTGCGCAGACCCGTTGCGTAGACGTTGGCGAACATCAGACCGGAGCGCGCCATGGCATCGAGGTTCGGCGTCAGGCCGGCTTTGCCGCCGAAGGACTCCACCATGTCGGCCCCGAGACTCTCCAGGGTGACCAGCACGATGTGGCGTGGCTTCCATGTCGCGTCGGGGGTGGTCGCCCGTGCGGCGTCTGCGCTTCGTGCCTTGCGCAACACCGCAGCGGCACGGTCGTCGGGCATCACGCGGTAGAACGTCCGGTAGTCGAGATCGTTGTTGCGAAGGGCGCGAACGAACTCGTAGTAGCCGTTGCTCGCGACTTGCCCTTCGAGCGTGTCGCCCAAGGCTTCGCGCGGGCCGTCGCCGATGGTGGCTGCCCACAGCCCCGTGCAGGCCAGCACTGCAGCGCTGGCCACGAGCCGGGCCGTGACGCGGCCGGCCTCGGCGCCCGCCGCGCGCCAGACCCTGGCGGCGACCAGCGTGTACAGCAGGCCGGCCGCGCCTGCGACCCCCGCGAGCAAGAGCCCGACGGGGTAGGACTGCCGTATATTGCCGAGCACCTCGCGGGTGTAGATCAGGTAGTCGACGGCGATGAAGTTGAAGCGCGAGACGAACTCGTTCCAGAAGACACCCTCGCAGGCGGCGACGAAGAGCATGCCCGCCAGACCTGCCGCCACCAGCGCGCTGGCCAGCACGGCGTGCACGCGGCGTCCGATCGGCCCGGCGGGACACACCAACGAGAGCACCGCGAAAGGTAGGAGCGCGCCGCTGAGCGCCGCCGCGTCGTACAGGACCCCGACCAGCAGCGTTGGCACCAGCCGAGCGGGTTGCCACAGCGCGAGATCGTTCTCGAACGCCACGAGGCCGATGCGCACCAGCGTGTTGATCGCCATGAACAGGGCGGCCACCCACGCCAGCGTTGCGTAGCGCGGGGGAATGCGAAACGATGGCTGAACAAGCAGCCAAGAGCGCTGGAAAATCATGTTGGCTGGTTCCACGGAGTGATCGCGGATGTTAACGATGCCGGTTGCAAGCCCGTCGCCCTGGCGAAGCCCTGCGGCGGTTTCGATGCGGCAGCATGCACTCCGCGATGACAATCAGGCGCCCACGCTTGATGCGCCGCCGCCCCGCGATGGCGCGGCGCTTCGCAGCAATGGCCTGCATGGGGACATGACCAGTTCTGGCAAACCGGGTCTTCAGAGCCTGCGGTCGCGTGTGGCCCGGCTCGCGGCGGGCTGCCTTCTCGCCGTGGACGCGGCTGGGGCCACCCCGCCTTCTTTCGCCGATCTCGAGGCCGCTGGCGCGCGCATCGGCCAAGTCCGCGTGCTCACCCGCGATATCTTCGATACCGACGACCCGAGAGAAGATCGACTGCCGTTCCGCTGGGCCAACGCCCTGCACGTGAAGACGCGCCGCGGTGTGATCGAGAGGGCGCTGCTGTTCAGGCCCGGCGAGGCTGTCTCGGTACGCCTGATCGAGGAGACCGAGCGTCTGCTGCGCGATGCGAAGTATCTGTACGACGTGGAGATCCGTCCCGCCGCGGTGCACGACGGCCTGGTGGACATCGAAGTCGTGACCCGCGACACATGGACGCTCGATCCCGGCATCAGTGCCGGCCGTTCCGGCGGTGCGAACACCAGCAGCTTCGGCATCAAGGAAGACAACCTGCTCGGGACCGGCATCTCCCTGGGCTTCAGCCGCTTCAACGGCATCGACCGTTCCGGAACGCAGTTCGAGGTCGTGAATCCCCAAGTCTTCGGCAGCCGCACGGCGCTGAGCGTCAGCCGCGCACGCAACAGCGACGGCCGGCGCGACGCGGTCTCGGTGCTGCGGCCGTTCTATGCGCTGGACACACGCTGGGCAGCGGGCGCCTCGTTCTCCCGCGACGATCGCATCGACGTGCTCTACGACGCCGGCAATCCGGCCAGCAGCTATCGCCGGCGCGACAACCGCGGCGAGGTCTTCGCGGGGCTGTCGAGCGGGCTGGTCGGCGGGTGGGTGCAGCGCTGGTCCGCAGGCGTCGAACTGCAGGACGACGGCTACGCCGTCGAACCCGGCGCGACTGCGCCGACCCGTCTGCCCGGCGACGAGCGGTTCGTGGCACCCTTCGTGCGTTACCAACTCGTCGAGGACCGCTTCGAGAAACTGGGCAACCGCGACCTGATCGGCCGTCCCGAGTTCTTTGCACTCGGCCTGATGGCGACGGTTCAGGTCGGCCGCGCCGCACCCGGCCTGGGCTCCGACCGCAGCGCCTGGCTGTACGCCGGCGAAGCGAGCCGTGGATTCGAGGACGCGGCAGGCCGGTTGCTGACGGCTTCCGCTTCGGTTGCCGGCCACACGGAGGACGGCAGAGCGCATCGCCTGCGGCTCGGCGCAAAGGTCCGCTACTACCTGCCGCAGGGCGCGCAGTGGCTGTTCTACGCCTCGGCTTCGGGCGACCTGCTGCGCAACCCCAACCCGACAGAGTCATTGCCGCTCGGCGGCGACAACGGCTTGCGCGGTTACCCGCTGCGCTATCAGAACGGCCGCCAGCGCGCACTCTTCACGCTCGAGGAACGCTTCTACACCGATCTGTTCCCGTTGCGCCTGTACCGCGTTGGAGGTGCCGCCTTCCTCGACGTCGGCCGTGCCTGGGGCGGCGACAGCCCCGCCACGGGCAAGGCCGGCTGGCTGGGCAACGTGGGCTTCGGGCTGCGCTTCTTCAGCGTACGTACCGCCTTCAGCAACGTGGTGCACGTCGACCTGGCGTTCCCGATCGACCCCGACACCGACGTCAAACGGGTGCAACTGCTGGTCAAGACCAAGGCCAGCTTCTAGGGCGCCGCCGGCGGAACAAGCACCTCATGGCACGAGGGCTGCATTCTCAATGCCGGCCCCCGTGGCGACCGCCGTGGTGGTGGAAGCCGCCGTGACCACCATGGTGGCCGCCGATGACATACGCACCGCCCCAGTCGTAGTAGTGCAGTCCATCGTAGTAGCCGAGGTACGGGTAGCCGAGATAGCTGAGGCCGGCATAGCTGGGGACCCGGTAGCGGCCACGCTGGATGCGCGCCGCAAGCACCTGTTCCGCGTCCGCCCTCCCCTGCAGGTAGCGAAGCAGCCCGTCACTGACGCCTGCCTCGCGCTGCGCCGGGATGTCCTGCGGTGACAGCACGAAGGCTGCGCCGCGCCGGGTCAGCTGGGCGATCACTTCGTCGTCGCTCGCGCCTGACTTCGACAGGGCGACCAGTTCATCCAAACGCATCGGCACAGGAGCGGGGTCGGCCGGCGTCGAGGCAGCGCATCCGCCCATCGACAAGAACAGTCCGGACAACAGGCACAGGGTGATGAACTTCATGGCAGCACTCCCGTCCAGCTTGCATTCGCCAGGCTCGAGCGGAGTCTGCGCCTGCCGGTTCTCAGAGGCAAGTCGGGGTCGCGTCGGGCGCGGCGGCTCAGACTTGCATCAAGGCCGACCGCCGATCGGATCGGACGCGGCGCGGCTGCTCTTCAGAATCTGGTGCTGATGCCTGCCGACACGAAACCCCTTGGCGACGTGCTGCCCCGCACGCCCTTGCCCGCGCTGAAGTCCAGTTGCACGTCCCGGGTGAGCAGCCAGGCGATGCCGGCATCCACGATGACGGCGGCTCGTCCCCCCCTTGTCTCGGGTGACTGCAGCCCCGCGTCCACGAACAGGTTCAGCGACGCCGTCGGGTTGTAGCTGACGGTTGCCGCGAAGGTCCGGGCGAAAAATGTTCGACCCTCCTCGTCCTCCACGCGGCCGACGCCGATGTTCGGGTTGAGCGACCAGTTCTGCGCGAAATCCCAGTCGGCCGCCAGCCGCAGATCGCCGCTCGTGCGCCGGCTGCGAAAGCTGCCGGATCCCGACGGCGGTACGAGCCGGGCGATGACGCCCAGGGAGGGCGCCGCGCGGTCCGTCAGGTCCGTGATCTGGTACTTGGCCCCCAGCGCGACAGGCGCGCCTCCTTCTTCGCGGAGGCCGTCACGCGAGTGCAGCGAGACATAGGAATTCGTCTCCAGCCGGAACTCCCAGTTCTGCCCGATGCCGGCGCGCAACAGCAGCGGCGCCATCACGCGGTGATCGGAGACCCCCTCAACGCGCCGGAACTCCTTCTGGACGCCGACCTCGATCTGCCAGCGGCCGTGGCCGACCACCTTGCTGCCGTCGGCAATGCCCGGACGGTCGGCATTGATGGGCTCCTCGGGCTGCGCCTGTGCGACGCTTGCGACGGCAAACGCGACCCCCGCAACCACTGCCTGTCTGATGCTTCCGCTCATGAACTGTGCTCGCTGTCAACTCGTCGAGGAGTCTCATTCTCCGACGATGTGCCCGAGCCGGTACGCAGGTCGCTCGCTTCGGCTTCGAATGGCTGCCGGTCCACTCGCGACGCCCGTGCGAACCCGCCAGGATCAACGAGGCGCTCGGTGGCCGTGTCATCGCCGCGATCGCGCCGGGCAGCGGCGCGGCCCTGTCGGTCTTGCGGCCCGTGCGCCTGCAGGCGACCAGCCCGGGCTGCGCCACGCGCCTCGCGGATGCCCATTTGTCGAGTCACGCAAGCCTTCCCGCAGCGTTCACAGGCCTGCTAAGGCAGTTGGTTGAACAGCGCGGCGGCGATCGACGGCGGCGTCGCGGCGGCGACCGGGTTGTTCGTTGTGAATCCCCCCGTCTCGAGCCACGGGTTGACGCGTCCCATGCCCGTGGGGTCGACGGGCGAGATGTTGTCGAACGAGTAGCCGTGTTGCTCGAACTCCGAAAACCAGGTCGAGAAGCGCGGTCGCGGCACGGCATCGCCCGGCCACTTCGACATCGGGCTTCGGTAGACCTTCTCCGCCAGCTGCACCATCTGAAGACGCCGCTGCACCTGATTGCAGATGAGCGTCTTGAGCTGCCGCAGGGCCACGAGATCGCCGCCATCGTTCGTGAGCGACACCTGTGGCGGGTTGCGCCGGCTCGCCGCGCCGAGTTCCACGGGCAAGACCTTGTTGATGAAGCTTTCCAGCCGCCATGCCGCTTCGCGCGTCCCGGTGATGAGGTCGCTGAGCACGGCCAGGCGGTTGCGCAGGTCCCGCCGGAGGTTCTCCGAATCCTCGTCCTCGCCGGGATGGACCAGCGTCGGCGCCATCACGTCGAAGGCGCGCATATAGCCGTAGTCGCGCCAGATCGACAGCAGCCCCGGCTCGTGCTCGAACGCGTAGAGGTTGGACAGGGCGATCGTCGGCATCACGTGGCGCGTCTTCCATCGCCGCCGCGTTCCGTCCTGCGCGTCGATCAGGTCCTGCCAGAAGCGGTCGGGCTCCACCCCCGTGAGCGCAAGACTCGCCGCCCGGACACGCTCGCCGCGGCGGGCAAGGGTCAGGAAGCCGACCGTCGAGAAGCTGTCGGGAGCCTGGACACGCGGCAGGAGGTTGCAGGTGGCGTGGATGGCGATGATCTCGTCGACGTCGCGACGTTGCAGGATTTCGAGCGGACCGATGTCGGTGTAGGCGGCGTCGACGAGATTGACCGCGCCTGCGGTCACCGGAGCCAGTGCGCCGGGAACGGCCGTGACGGCGAGCAGGGAATCCCGCCAGCCGAGCGTGCCGATCGTGCCGCCGGACGTCGTGCGTGCGGTCGCGAACCCGTCGATGTACGCCGGCTCGCCCGACTCGAGCATGGAGGCGGCGAGGGCGACACCCGTGGACGTCCCGACGGTGCGGCCCAGCAGGCCGGAACGTGCGATGAAGTCGTCGATCAGGGCAACGAGCGGCCCTCGGCCGCACAAGCCGCGTGCGGCGAGCGCGGCGCGCAAGGCGTTGGCCTTGCCGATGTCGAAGGCTCCCTCGACCAGGCCCTTGATGACGTTGGCCGCGACCACGAAGACCACGGCGATAGCCGGGTTGACGTTCATCAGGCCGGTACTGACCGCGTTGATCCCGCCCTGGACGGCGTTGCCGACGATGGCCTCCTCCACCAGAGCCTTCGCCGGAGCGGCGACCTTGCCCATCTCGCTGTCGGCGACTCCGCCGTCCTCGAGGGCCGGCCCGATCACCTCACTGGCGATCCACATGCCTGCGTCTTTGAGACCCTCGATGACCTTGTTCTCGAGGATCGTCGCGTCGTCGGTGATCGCGATGGCGATGTCCCCGATGACGGGAGCGTCGGCGTACGACAGCATCGCCTCGTTCACCGAGGTGTCCACGGCGACGAGCAGCCGGGCGTAGATTCCCTGCTCGTACGCGTCGAACGCCTGGCGAACCGTCGCGTCCTCCGCGATCAACGAGTTCATCACCGAGTACGCCCGCGCATTCTGAGGCGGCGCCGGGATCGGCGCGGCGTTGATCGTGTTCCAGCTGGCGACGAGCGCAGCGCTGTTGCGGAAGGCCGTCGCGGCCGACAACGCGCCGAGCGCGCCGAGGCCGGTCGACGACACTGCCCTGGGCGCCGTATCACACGACGCAGGGAGGTACTCGAGCGCCCCGGCGTGGAATATCGAACGGGTCCCGGCGCCGAGAAACGCCATCGCGTACCCGAACGTGCCGTGGGCACGAACCGTCGCCTGACGGGTTCCGGCCGCATTGGAGGCGGTCAGGATGTAGTCGATCTCCCACGCCGACCGGGTTGCAGGCGGTCCCATCCGTCGGGCGCCGGTCGCAGCCACCTGGACGTTCGGCACGAGGATCGCAGGCGGGGCGAGACCCGTCCTGACGACGGTCTGCAGGCGCACCTGGTCGGCGAAGCGCGTCGCCCAGCTCAGCTCGATGAGGTCCTTGGGGTGAATCTGCGCCGTCGTCGACGAACCATTGATCGCGAACGTGTCGATCGCGGGCGCGCCGACCCAGAGATGGTTCAACGGCCCACACTCCGAGTGCGGCTCGAGCAGCGCCATGGTGCCGGCCGCGAGGCGTTCGCCGACCCGGCTGATGCCGAAGCATCCAGTCATCGTGCTGCCGACCTCGACCGCAAGGACGACGGCGTCTCCGGTTGCCGGGGAGTTGAGGACGACGTTCTCCAGCACGCTGACGCAGACGTCTCCATTCACCCCGCTGGGAACGTTCACGCTGATCGCCTTGTCGTCCCAGGTCAGGGCGGGGGCGTGCCGAGTCCCGACGTAGACCTCGACATCCTTGGGTTTCGGATCGCCGAAACCAGACCCTCGGATCGTGATCTCCTGCCCGACGATCGCGCGGCGCGGCTCGATCGACTCGATCACTGCGCCTTGCTTCGGGCGGGCACGGGGAACGGTGGCGACGATTCCACCAAGCTTGGCCAGACCGGACATGACGTCCAGTACGCAGCCGATCTTCATGAACTCGTCGAGAGGAACAAGATCGGGGAAGTCGATCGGAGGATCGAGCGGATCACCCGGCTCCCGCCTTCCGAGCAGATCTCCAAGGTCCGGCCTGTCGAGCAAGTCGCGCAGGTCTGGCCGGTCGAGCAGATCTCCGAACTCGCGTGTGCCCGGCAGAAGTGGCTTGTCTCGGCCGAACGGTCGTCGGGGCAGAACCTCGGCGTCGCGCGTGAGGTCCGCGCGCAAGTCTCGTGCCGACCTCTGCTCGTCGAACATCGCCCGTACGACACCGGAGAGCGTCGCCTTACTGATCTTGACGCCCTCGCGCGCAGAGTCGACGAATGACAGCAGGACGTCGAGGCTCGACTGCACTCGGTTGGCCTCGACTCCGTGCGCCAGCCACCCCTTGTCGACGCCGGCATCGCGTTCAGGCGCACCTTCGCCGAGAGCCGTGACGCGGTTGAGGAAGTCGTCGATCATCGCTGTCTCCTCCAATCGAGGACCCGGACGTGTGGCAGCCGCTCAAGAACTCCCAGCGGCTCGGCACGGGCATCAAGTATCGGACCGGCCACTGCCGGTGATCGTTGCCGTAGTCTCCCACGAACAGCCGCAGGCTTGCGATGGGTGCCCATGCCTCCTTCCCGCCGCTGACCGACGAGATGCGCGAACGAGCGGGGGGCCAAGGTCGCACACAGGGCCGCCGCAGCGATCCTTCAAGTACGCATTGAGCTGCGGGCGCGAAGCCCGAAGTCAGGCGACCGGTGGGTCGATTCGCCGGTGTGATGTTCCTTCGAGGAGGTGGAGATGTCGCCGCCGGGTGGCTCAGCCCATGAGTTCCAGCAGATCCAGGGCGACGAAGCCGGCAAAGAAGGAAGCGGTAATCAGCGGCGTCTCCTGGACTTCGTGTGCCTCGGTGAGCAGTTCTTCGACCACCAGGTACATCAGCGCCGCGGCACCGAACGAGAGCACGGTCTCCAGCGCGAGCCCCGACAGCCCGGCGAGCAACGAGCCGCCGAGCGCAGCTCCGACGATCACCAGGGCACTCAGCCCGGCCACGGTCAGCAGGGTTCGAGTTCGCGACACCTTGGCCTCACCCAGGCTCGCTGCCACCGAGACGCCCAGAAACAGCAACTCCAGCATCAGCGCGACGATCAGCAGCGTCCCGACGCGCTCGCCCGCCGCGAAGCCGACCCCGATCAGAACGCCGTCAAGAAGGACATCGATGCCGACGGTGACAAGCAGGCCGAAATTGCCGCTTCCACCCTGCTCGCCGCGACCTTCGATTCGCTGCGCCATCGCCTTGACGCCGAGCATCAGTCCAACCCCGAGGGCAAAGCCGATCAGCACGCCAAGTGGACGATGTTCGCGGGTCATCTCCGGCAAAAGTTCGCCGGCCACGACCGCCATGACCACTCCGGCAGCAAAGTGCTGCAACAAGCTCCGCGCCCTCGCGCTTGGGACTCTGAAAGTGGCGATGGCTCCGCCGAGCAAGGTGGCGCCGACTGGAATCAGCGTCAGGCCGAGGATCTGGGTCAATGCCACATCAAGCTCCTTGCGTCGACGCTTCGGCGTGCGCCCGACGCGACTCGACTGTGATTCAGGTCAATGGATCTCAGCTCTGGCGCGCATGCGGCGCCTCGACCGACCGCCGGCGCGGGAGCGCGGAAAGGTCAGCAGCAGCCCGATTATTGCGAGCAACGAGCACTTCGTTCGCGACGCGCATGAGCATTGCGGGCCGCCAGCGCCACGAGGGCCGTCGCAGCGAACCCGGAACCGGCCAGAAGTGTCGCCTGGGAGCCCAGTCGATCCCACAGCAGCCCGGCAGTGGCACTGGCCTGCTGAATACGAGCTGCGGATGAGTCGTGAACTGCACGCGCACGGCTTCTGGCGAAGGCCTTGGATGTTCGGCAACATCGCCCAGGAGCATCTGGCTTCGGTCCGAGGCCGATCTGGCGGGGAACGCTGATGATCGGACACCGACCGGCGACATTGCTGTGTCGAGCGAATCGGCGTAGCGTGAAGAGTTGTCCGCTGCGGCCCGGACCAAGCATCAAATTTAGTTGCCGGGCAGCATCACTCTTAGTTGTGCGAGCGGAGCCGCTCACACAAGAGAAGTTGTAACTCATCGGTCGAACCATCTTCCCGGGCAACGCTGACAGCGACGATGGGTTACTGAGGGCGCGTGCGACAAGAGAAGTTGTAACGAGGGGCGCGGTTCAACTATTCTTGTGCGACCGCCGACGGCGGCTTGAGCGGGAGGCACGCATGCCCAGACGCGCTCGCATTGGCACGGCGGCCTGGCCCGGCCAAGCCGCCGTGCCCGATCAGGTTCGGCCGGATCTCTGGACTCAGGTCGATGCAGACGCCTTGCCGGAAGACCGGCGAGAGTTGTTCTTGCGTCGCAAGACGGGCATCCAGCTCTACTTCGACGGTGCGACCGAGGCCGACATTCGGGAGGCCTGCGGGTTCGGGCGCTCACACATCTATCGCCTCATCACGGAGCGCTGCCTGGCGCAGAATCCGGATGGCAATGCGAACGGCTGGCGCGGTGCGCTGCCGCATCGCCGAGTGAAGGAATGGTCTCGAACGACGCCGCTCGAGGTCAGCGATGCGGGGGCCGGGGCCGCTGGGGCTCTCCAATGGCTGTTCGAGTCGCCAGGCGGCTCCGAGCTCGAGGCCAGGTTCCGCAAGCACATCCTGGGCAGGCTGCCGAAGCTCGCCGCCGCGAAGCGCCCGAAGCAGGAGCTCTTCACTTGGTTCATCAAGGAACTGCGCGCGGCCGGCCTCGAGGCGCGAGGCGAGTGGCCCTTCAACGTCGAGAAGCTCGGCTACGTCAGCATCTGCAAGTTCATCGACAAGGTCATGGACGAGAACCCTCGACGCCAGCGGCAGCTGCTCGGTGGCCATGAGGCTGAGCGCAAGGCGCGCGCCGGCGACGGCGCCGACAGGCCACTGCTGCGCGTGTTCCAACGGGTGGAGTGCGATGCCCACAAGCTCGACTCGCGCATGGTGGTGGCCATTCCATCGCCGCACGGCGGCTACGAGACCCGCAAGATTCGTCGTCTGTGGGTCATCGTCATCATCGAGGTCGAGTCTCGTGCCGTGCTCGGCTACCACCTCAGCCTGCACCCGGAATGCAGCGCCGAGGACGTGCTGCGAACCGTCAAACGCGCGTTGACGCGCTGGGCGCCGCGCGAGTTGCTGTGGAGCGGCAACGCGTACGTCGAGGGCGCAGGCCTACCGTCGGCGCACCACGAGCGCTACCTGGGCGCCTGCTGGGACGAGTTCAGCGTCGATGGCGCGATGGCCAACATCTGCGACCGAGTCGAACGGCAGCTGCGCGAGGTTGTCGGTTCGACCATTCTCAAGCCGCAGGACCCCACCAGCTACACCAGCCGGCGCAGCAAGGACGACCGCCCGTTCATCGAGTCCTTCTTCGGCCAGCTCGCCAGGGGAGGCTTTCATCGGCTGTCGACCACGACCGGCAGCAAGCCGAGCGACAAGCGCGGCGCGGACCCTTGCGAGACGGCGGCGGAGACTCAGTTCCAGCTCGAGTACGCCGAAGAGCTCCTCGACACCCTCATCGCCAACTACAACGTGCGCCCGCACTCCGGCCTGGGCTGGCGCAGCCCGCTGGCCCAGCTCGACTTCCTGACCAGCCGTGAACCAGAACGCATCCGCCAGGCCGATGCCGGCGAGGTCCAGCGCATGGTGAGCGTCCGCAAGCTGTGCACCCTGAAGGGAGGCGTCAGCACAGGCCGACGGCCGTACTTCCAGTTCGCAAGCGCACGCTACTCGGCCGAATGGCTCGCCCTGCGCACGGACCTGCTCGGCAAGTTGCTGTGGCTGCAACTGGAGGACGAGGACGACGCCCGCTTCGCAAGCGTGTCGAACGAGCGCGGCGAGTTCCTGGGCGTTGTCCGGGCCGCGCCGCCGTGGAACCGGTCGCCGCACACCCTTTACATGCGCCAGGCCATCCGGGGGCTCGAGAAGCGCCGCATGTTGCACCTCAGCGGGCAATGTGATGCGGTCGAAGAACTCATCCGCTATGCCGAAGGCTCGAAGGACAAGAAGTTGCCGCCACACCCGGCGTACCTGGAGGCCAGAAGGGTGCTGCAAAAGCACGCCCAGGCGCTGGCGGGCCAACCGGTGCCTGGCACGCCGGCACCCCATGGCGAGGCATCGGATCCTCCGCCCGGCGTAACGCATGAACCCCGACGTCCGCTGCCATCCATGCAGATGGCCAAGACCTGGTGACCTGGTGATGGAGGCCGATTCGTCCAGCCCGCTGGTCGCGGAGCACCTGCCCAGGAACCACCCGGTGGTCACGCGCGACTACTCGCTTTTCACCCCGGCCATCTCCGAGATGGTGGACACGGTGGGCCGCTGGATCGACGACCAGGTCGATGGCGCGACCATCTTCGGCCCGTCGCGCTTCGGCAAGTCAAGCGCCGTGGACCACTGGCTGCAGACGCTGTTGTCGCAGCGCTGTGGTGGGCACGTCCCGATGATCGTGTGGAGTCACACGGATTCCGGCGGCGCAGCCTCGGTCGGGCGCTTCCATGCCCACCTGCTGCACGCCAGCCGACACCCCCTGGCCAAGGCAGCACGCAGCCCCCTCGACCGTCAGCACATGCTCATTGAGCGCTGGGCAGAGCTGGCGTCTCAGGGCGGCGGGCGCTTCCTGGTCCTGGTCATCGACGAAGCGCAGGGCATGACGCAGCGGGAGTGGCTGTGGCTGGTCGAGCTGCACAGCCTGCTCGAGAAGGAGCGCATCCGCTTGTGCGTCTTCTCGGTCGCCTCGCTCCAGGTGTTCGACGAACCGGTTGGCATGGCCATGTCCGGCGGTGCGCACGTCGCGGCCCGCTTCATGCTGGCCTCGGCGCCGTTCCACGGCATCCGGGATGTCGACGAACTTCGCTTCGTCCTGTCCGGCTACGACGAGGGGACCGAGTGGCCACCCCGCTCTGGAATCTCGTTCACGGCGGGCCTCGCGCCCGAAGCGTGGGCCGGTGGGTTCAGGATGGCCCACCATGCCGAAGGCCTGATGCAGGCGATGGTGCTCGAACTGCCTGCCAAGTACGAGGGCCCCATCGAGTTCCCGATGAAGACGGTGGCACAGGCCGCCCGGCATGCCCTGCTGCGCATCGCCGGCGGCGCTGAACCTCGGGATGTGATGTCCATCGACTCGTGGCGACGCATCGTCGCCGGCTGCGGTCATCAGGCACTCATGGCCATCGTGACGGCCTTGTCGCCGCGCTTGAAGCGCAGCGGATCGCGTGCATGACCACCGGCCCATCCGCGCGGCTGACCTGGCACCAGGGCAGTGTCCTGCCCTACTCCTCGCTCTGGCACACGGTTCAACGAGCGATGTCGCTGAACGCGCTGCGGCCCAAGGAGTTGGCGTTCTGCGGCCGCGGGGCTGACCAAGCCGGCATCCCACGGCACGTCAACCTGCTCTACAACGAAGCGGTTGACGGCCTGTGCGGCGCTCGCGTCGAAGCGCTGTCGATGCGGTCCCTGGCGCAGGCGTTGGGCGAGCAGGAAGCGGTGTTCGCATGGGCTCACCTGGGCCGCCTGCCGAGGTCGGTTCGCTCGCTCATCGCCCCGGGTATTCGTGTTTGCAGGACGTGCATGGCTCGGGGGTACCACAGCGCGCTGTACTCGCTGAGGCTGCTGCAGACCTGCCCGATTCACGGCTGCGAACTCGACGACCGCTGCAACTGCGGGGAGCTCTTCGCCGACGACCAGGTGGTCCTGCACCACATGAACGCTGGTTACTGCCGGTGTGGCCGCATGGCGTACTTCACCGGCCAGACGTGCCGTCGTCCGACCATGCGGCACGATGAGACGGCGCCGATGTCGGTGGTCGCGACGTGGCTGGAACGGCTGGCGGGTGTCATTCGGCCATCGCCGGGCGATCACCAGGCCCAGCGGGCACACGACCGGATCCTTCTGGACTCCGTCGGCGCCTGGTGCGCTGAGTTGAACCTCGGCAATCCTGGCTCGGCGATCACCCGCGACCCGCAGCCTCTGCGAGTGAGCATCAGCGTGGCGCGGCTGTCCACCATCGAGTGCGCAAACGCCGTCCGTCCAGCAACGCACAGTCGCCAGGGCGCAGCGTCGACTCGCGGCCGGCACAGCATCTACTGGTCCACTGACGATGCGACGACGACCTACCGATCATTGGCGCGTCACATCAGGCGACACGTGGCCAGGGGCGCCGAGGCGCACGCGATCGACTTCATGCTGAACCCGGATCCTCTGCAGATGGGCGCCAGGATGCGCGCGCAGCACCCGGCGATGGTGGCGTTCGCCGATCTGATGTTCACGGAGTGCATGGAGACCTATGCGGGCCTGCGGCGGTGGCCCTATCGCGACCCGCGGGCAGGTGCGACCAGCAGGGTCCGGGACGGGCTTGCCCATCTGAGCCTCGACGGCGGTCACGACTGGCCGCCGGCGCTACGCGAAGCGCGATTGGCCTGGGTGCGCAGGCAGGCGGCCGCAACTGCGATCACGCACGCTTGGCGACGGGCACAGATGCTCGCCGTTCACGCGGCCGCCACCGGATTCGCTGACTGGAGTGCAGCCACCGAGAGGTACTTGCCGGTTGGGGCCATCTCGTCAACGCACATCGATCGGCCCAAGCCGAGCGGGACGGCCTTCTGGTTCGACGCCCCACCGCCGTACCAGGTGACTTGGGCGGCGGTGGTCAGCGGCGAGCACCTGCGCTTTGTCAGCGTACCGGCAATGCCCAGGATCGACTGGACGCTGCCGCGTTCGAGCAAGGCCCAGCGGCAGGCAACCTGGTCCGAGGCCAAACGGCGGAGGGTCTCGGAGCTGCGCGGGGCCTGCGGCGGCCCATGCCTCACCTGGTCGGCGCACGCCGGCTGGGAAGTGCTCCCGTCAGCCAGCCCCGCGACTGCGCCGGTCAAGCGTCACCGGCTGCTCGGCGTCGCCGGCGCGCCGCGGTTCTGGGTGTTTGCATGGGCAGGCGGCTTTGCAGCGACGATGTGCGAGATCAGGGTCCAGGCCTTCGGCGCCACGGCCCGCGAAGCCATCGACGCACTGAGGTCGGCCGTTCGGCAGCACAGCAGGCAATGTCCGCAGGTCAACGCAGCGCCGTCCCTGCCGTCGTCCGAACCTGAGCCCCTGCCGCCGGAAGACCAACCTGAATACGAGCTGCGGGTGAGTCGTGTACTGCACGCGCACGGCTTCTGGCGAAGGCCTTGGATGTTCCGCAATATCGCCCAGGAGCATCTGGCTTCGGTCCAAGGCCGATCTGGCGAGGGCAACCCTGATGATCGGCCGCCGACCGGCGACATTGCTGTGCCGAGCGAATCGGCGTAGCGTGCACGGTTGCTCGTCCCCTCGCCGCATAGAACACAACTTCTCTTGCCGCTTGAGCACAACTTGTGTTGAACGAGCGTCTGCCAATAGGTTCCGTCAATTTGTCTTTGTCAAATGACGTCCTGATAAGAACACTTCTCAGGACATCGCGAAAATTCTTCTATAGTGGGGGTACCGCTCTTTGGGGACCCCTTTTTCATGCCTACGGAGGTGGTGGCTTCAGAGGTAGCGCCGGCCCCTGGCCAGCTCACCGCCAACGCCAGCGTGCCGCCGCGGCGCCGTGGCCGTCCGCGTGGCGCAAAGACCCGCCTGCTGCGAGAAGGCAGCGGCGAACTCGGCCGCCATCACTTCGCGTTTCTGCGCGCCCTCCTCGACGGGGTCGACCTCGAGCGCGCCTGGCGGCTCTACCTCTCCTTCACCGGCGGACCCAGCGATCGTCGCCACTTCGCCACCCGCCTGCGCCTGGTCGTCGCGGCGATCGAGCACGCGGGCGAGGCGCGGGGTTGCGGTTCGGAGTTGGCGGTGGCGCTGCCGGCCTTGCGCGCCCTGCCCGACTTTGCCTTAGCGAAAGCCGGACGGGGGGCAGGAAAAGCCGGACACATCAGCACTCCCGCGGTGGCGCTGAGGCCCGCGTCAAGCCAGCCACCCTCTCCTAGCCTCGAAGAATGGCGCTCGCAGTACTGCGGTGCGACGGGAATCGACGAGGACTTCTACACGGAAGCGGAGTGGCTCGAGCTCTACGCGGAGGAGTTCGGCGAGGACGCGGCGGCGGGCCAGACCGGGGCAGGAAAAGCCGGACACTTGGCCGCCCCGCCCTCCCCTGCCCTGTCCGCCACTACTCATTCGCGACTCGTCGAGGGGTCGTCTGCCGCGGCCACCCCGCGGCTATCCGCGACCCAACGCAAGGCGGTCGTCGAGGCCCTTGCGGCGCTGGAGCGCGTGCTGTCGCGTGAGGCCGGCCTGGACGACGAGGCTGGCTTCTGGCTCGGCTCCGGCATCCCGCGCGACCTGGCCAAGGTCGGCGTCAAGTCGCTAGGCGACCTGGTCAACTACATCAACATCTACGGGTTCCGGTGGCACCGCCGTGTGCCCCGGATGGGCGTCGTTCGGGCCCGGCGGCTGCTCGAGTGGCTGACTCCCATCGCCGAGGCCGGCGGACGGCCCTTCAAGGAGTCGGCCCGGCGCCCCGAGACCGACCTGGCGCTGCTGCGCCGGCGGGAACTGGCGGGTCGGGGGGTGGCCGGTGCAGAGCCGTTCGCCCTGGTCCCGATCGTCGACGGCACCTTGTCCGATGCCCTGTCTGGCCGTCAGGGCGCCTTTCGATCGCATGAGGCCAACGTCTGGGGCGCGGAGACCGATGTTCAGGCGATCAGCCAGTGGCTGAGCCGGTATCAGGGGCAGACCCGGCGGGACTACACGCGCATCGCCGAGCGCTTCTACCTCTGGTGCATCCACGTCCGGCGCAAGGCCCTCTCCTCGCTCCAGGAGCCCGATCTGCAGGCCTACCAGGCCTTCCTGGCGGCTCCGCCGGCCGATTGGGTGCAGGAGCGCAAGGTGAGGCGCGAGGACGCCTCCTGGAGGCCTTTCCGCGGCCCGCTGGGGCGGAATAGCCAGCGCCACGAGTTCACCGTGCTGGGCAGCATGTTTTCCGCCATGCACGAGAAGGGGTACCTGCGGGCCAATGCGATGGCGAACCTGGGCCGGACTCTGGGCCTGCTGAAGCCGAGCATCGACGTTCGCCGTTCCCTGAGCGAGCGCCAGTGGGCCTTCGCCATGGAGGTGCTACATGAAAAGCCGGACACTCCGGAACGACGGCGCCTGCAGTTGCTGCTGGAACTCGGCAGCACCACCGGCCTTCGCTTGTCAGAACTGGCCACGACCCGGCTGAAGGGCTTCCGGCGGGAGCTGGTGGATGGCCAAGAGGCCTGGTTGCTGGACGTCATCGGCAAGGGCGGGAAGCCCCGGACGGTAATGGTCTTCGACGAGATCAAGACCCTGCTCGAGCAGCACCACCAGGACATGGACGCCGCGGGCCTGGGCTTCGATGCACGTGTGGAGAGAGTCCAGGCGCCCAACAGCCTTCCCGTCACCGCAGCCGGCGAGCGCATGGCGGGAGCCGATCACGGTCTCGGCGACAGCATCGGTGAGGGCCCGGGGCAGGCCTTGCAGGACGCGCTGCGGACAGAGCATCGGGAGGCCTGGCGTCCCCTGGTCGGGATACTCAAGCGCCCTCCTCCCCGCCGCGATCTGGACCGGCTCGGCGTGCCGTTCCTGGACCGTGAGCAGCCCTCTCAAGCTGACCGCTACGGCGCGCTGGAGCGGTCAGCGATCTACAAGGCTCTGCGCCGGTTCTTCCGCGAGGTGGCCGTGGCCGCCGCCGCGCGCGATGGTGCCCCCGGTTCGGCGGACTTCCTGAATGCATCGACACACTGGTTGCGTCACACCTTCGCGAATTCCGCCGTAAAGCAGATGCAGCCCCAGGTGCTGCAGAGCCTGCTTGGGCACTCCGACCTTCGGGTGACCTCGGTCTACGTGAAGGCGGACGCTGTCGACCTCGTGCGTGGCATGCGGGCGATGCAACGGGCGGCAGAAGGAACGCTGCCGAAGTAGCCCTTGACAACGCACTTGGCTGGGGAAAATGACCAGTCATGCTGCTTGCCCACCGCATCCGGCTCGACCCGAACAACGTCCAGGCCAGCTATCTCGCGCGGGCCGCGGGCACGGCGCGCTTCGCATTCAATTGGGGGCTGGCCGAGTGGGAACGGCAGTACAAGGCTTGGAAGGCCGATAGGAGTCAAGAGTTGCCCACCGAGGCGGCATTGCGCCGCCAACTGAACGCGATCAAGCGTGAGCAGTTCCCTTGGATGCTAGAGGTCACCAAGACCGCGCCACAGATGGCGATCATCCAGTTGGGCGAGGCCTTCAGAAACTTCTTCGCCGGCCGGGCTCGCTATCCGCGCTTCCGAAAGATGGGCGTGCACGACCGATTCACGCTCACCAACGACAACTTCGCCGTCGATGGCTGTCGCATCCGCGTTCCGAAACTGGGCTGGATGCGAATGAACGAGGCGTTGCGCTTCACCGGGCGGATCATGTCGGCGACGATCTCCCGTGTGGCCGACCGCTGGTTTGTCAGCATCACCGTTGACACAGACGATCTTTCGCACCTTCCCGCAGCCGAGAACCAAGGCGCAGCGGGGGTCGATCTTGGCGTGTTGGCGCTTGCCACGCTTTCAACCGGAGAGGTGATTGCCGGCCCGAAGCCCCACAAGGCCCTCCTAGGCCGCCTGAGGCTGCTCTCCAAGGGCCTGTCGCGCAAGGTGAAGGGGTCAGCAAACCGGAAGAAGGCAAGGGCCAAACTGGCACGGTTGCATATCCGGATCGCGACCATCCGCTCCGCCACCCTGCACAGGCTCACGACAGACCTGACGAGGCGGTTTCACACCATCGGAATCGAGAATCTGAACGTGCGCGGCATGCTGGCCAACCGTTCTTTGGCTAGCTCCATTGCCGACATGGGCTTCTTCGAGTTTCGGCGGCAGTTGGAATACAAGGCCGCCATGCGGGGCGGACAGGTGGTGTTGGCCGGCCGCTTCTTCCCCAGCAGCAAGACGTGCTCGGACTGCGGCGGCAAGGTCGACCAGTTGCCGTTGGCCTTGCGCAGTTGGACGTGCCCATACTGCGGCAGGACGCACGACCGTGACGTGAACGCCGCTGTGAACCTAAGGAATCTGGCGGTGAGTTCCACCGCGCCAGCCTGTGGAGAGGAAGGCTCTGGCTGGGGTCGCGAGACCCCAGCGAAACCGGCCTCGGGGAAGCAGGAAGCAACCAGCGAGTCAGGCGCAAATCGCCCGGTTAGCGCAAGCGTTGCAGAACGGTGTGGTACGGAACCACGCGCCCAAATCGACGGGCGTCAGCAGGGGTGAATCGGGTACGTGTGGTACGGTACCACGGACGCCTTTCGGCGGGACTGAGAGACGCGCGAGAGGGTACGGAAGGGAACAAACCGTGGCTCCCAAGCCCTCCGTGGTACCGTACCACGGAGCCTGATCAGGGTGCCTCCGGGAGCTCCGAGAGCAGTTTCCGCAGTGCTTCCTCGAACGCAGGCCAGCGCTGCTGGGAGAGGACCCCACGGGGCAGTTCCACGGTCACCGCCCCACCCTTCCCCGCACGGATGACACCCTTCTTGCCGTCTGACAGCGCGAAGGTCTGTGAGACCTCCTTTGCCTTGGCTTTGCCCTTCGGCTGAACCCGCTCCGTCAACGCGCGGAACACCTCCGCGGCAGCAGGTTTCGGCGAACGGCCGGCGAGTAGCCGGGCAGCCGTCAACACCGCATCCGGATCCTGCTGGTAGGCCTTGTCCAGCGCGACAGCCCAGCGGAACTGAATATCGACGGGGCTACGGAACGCCCCAACGATCTCCTGCGGCAACTCGGCTACCCGAAGCGCCTTGGCCACGTTGCTGTGGTCAAGGCCGATCTGTTCGGCCAGCCGCCGGGCACTGGGAAACAAGCCCTCGTTCAGAGCCTTGTGGTAGCTGACGCCCTGCTCCCAGGCTGACAGATTCGAGCGCCCGCGGTTCTCCCGCTGCATCTGGACGTAGAGGGCTTGGTCATCGACGTTTTCGTCGACGACTGCGCGCACCGGCAATCCAAGTTCAAGGCACGCGCGCGTCCGGCGGGAACCGTATACCAGTTCGAACCGCGGCCCCTCCGGCTGCTCCGCCGCACCTCCACGAACGGGACGTACCTTGATCGGCTGCACGTTGCCGCCGGCACTCTCGATCTCCTGCTTCAATTCCACGAAAGCCTGGCTCGAGAACGAATCCGGGTGGCGGTCGGCCCAGCGCGTCAGCGCGATCTGGCGCGGGTCGATGAGTTGCTCGCCGACCTGCAGCTTGAGCTTCTCGATTTCGGCATTGAGCTTCGAGACGGCTTCCGTGTCGGCCGCTGCACCGGAAAGCATTCGGGACAGCATCCCCACCCCGGTGCGAGGCAGCGCTGGCTTGACCTCGGCCTGGGGCTCGGATGTCACCTCGGGTTCTTCGACGTGGTCCGGAATCTTGAAGGCGATCCCTTGCCCCTTCTTTTGAGTGGCCACCTCAACCTCCCACCTGGCGCTGCCAGAACGTTTCCATCTGCTGTTCGATCAGATCCACAAACCGATCGTAGGCCTCGAAGGCGCTCTTGAACGTGCGCGTCGAGGCGTTGTCACGACTCGCGTCGTAGACGGTTCCGAACTCCTTGCTGGCGGTGCGGACAGCCTCGACGTCCGGAATCTCTACCGGCAGCACACGCTCGGCGTAGGCGGCCTGGATCCACTCCCGGATGATCGCCGTCGATTGCCCAGTGTTGTCCTTGGGCGCGGCGTACTTCACCTTGGACAGCAGGATGTTGATGAACGCGAAATCCTTCCCGGCACCGCGACCGGCGAAGTCGTCGGCCAGGTCCTTGAACAGATCCCAGAACTGGGCACTCGACGCGAAGTCCAGGTTGCTTGGGGGCAGCGGCATGATGATGCCGTCGCTCGCCATGAGAGCGTTCACGGTCAGGAACGACAGCGACGGTGGCGTGTCGCAGATGATCACGTCGTACTTCGACCGGATCGGGTCGAGCCCGTAGTCAAGCGTGCGCCAGAACTGGAACGAGGCTTCCTTCAGTTGTCGCGTCGGCAGGATGAACTCGGCCGAGAAGAGGGGAGAAGAGGAGGGCACCAAGTCCACGCCGTCCCAGTAGGTCGGCCGGATCGCGTAATTGACGTCCGGCTCGTCGCCGCTGAGCAGCGGCAACAAGGTCTGAGTGACGTCGACCTCCGCATCCGGCAGGAAGCCGAAGAGGGTCGTCATGCTGCCCTGAGGATCCACGTCCACCACCAACACCTTGTGGCCCCGCATGCTCAACCCCTGGGCGAGGGTGGTTGCCGTGGTCGTCTTCGAACTGCCGCCCTTGAAGTGCGCCGTGGAGATCGTGATGGCCTCGCCGCCTTCGGGTCGCAGATGGCCAGCCCGGTAGTGGCGAGCCCACTGCCGCATCTCCGATAGCGTGAACTCGCGACGGGCACCCGTCGAAGTCAGCCGCCCAGTCGGCAGCCCTCCAGGATTGCGCACGCGGTAGTCATACTGGGACCGCTCGATCTTCAGACGCTCGATGAGCTGAGTCGCCGAGAACGTCGGCGGCAGCTTGCGGGCATCCGGCGCTAGCATCACCCCACGGGCCTGGGCCACGATGGATGTGGCCCGCTCTGCCTGCTCGGTGATCGCCTTCAACGAGATCGGGTGGGTAGCCGAGGGCCCCTGTGTGGTCGGATCCATGCGTTCCTTGCAGTGCGCTATGACAATGAACGCAATTCTACGTGAGACAGTGCTTTCTCAAGACATCAATGAATTCCACGTTTATCGCAGACGACCTGGTGCTCGCACCGTGAAGAACCTGGATTTCAGGACGTTTTGAAGGCCTCCTCCAAGGTCAGTCGTCGATCAGTTTAAGAAGTTCAATAGTTCAAGACTTTCTCGGCCAGAAAGTTATTTGAAATCAAGTAGTTAGCCGATCTCCCGTCCGGACTCCCGGCGCCTGCCGTCCGGACAAGGCTTTGGGGGCGTCCGGGAAGCGGCCTGAAGGCGTCCGGGAAGTCCTGGGGATAACTTTCGCCCCTGTGGATAACTTGGTGTCCGGGTTTTCGGGCCCCGGGCCGGACAGCTCGGACACTGCGCAACACATGGCCGATCCGAAGTGAGAAGGGCTGAAGCGTCCGGGATTTCAGGCCCTCGGGAGCTGAATCGTCACTCAGTTCTGACTCGACGCTGCGAAACCCAGTTGCGTCCAAGAGACGCTGATCAACCCGGACACTTGACCGGGCTCGGCGGCCTAGAATGGACGCATGAGTAGTGTGGCAATCGTGAGGCAGATGGATGTGGTGCAGGGCATGCTGCACAAGTCCGTCATCGCTTTGGCGATCGTGCCGACCAACCGCTCGCTGACGGTCACCGGACGCAAAGCGTACTCGGTGATGCTGCATCTTGCCCAGATGCAGGCGGCCGCCGGAACAGAGAGTGCGGACGGCGGCTTCGCTGCACCATTGAACTCCATCCTTCGCGGCTTCGGTGCGACCAACAGCATCTCCAGCGATGCAAAGAAGTACATCGACCAGATGGTGTCGACCAAGGTGGAGTGGAGGCCGCTGTCGAAGTCCGAGCAGCAATTGCCGCTGACCTTCGGGATCGACGGAAAGGAAGAGGGCGGCTCGCCGGCGCAGATCACCGACGAGCTTCGCATCTTCAACCTGCTCGCCGAGGTCCGCGTCTACAAGCGCGCGGGCGAGAACTGGGTAACCTGGTACTACCCTCCGTCCATCCGGGAAGAACTGGTGAGCCCCTCGCGCTGGGCCCAGGTCGACTTTGCGGTGCTGCGCCAGTTGACCACCTACTGCGCGGTGGCGCTCTACGAGATCTGCGCGCGCTACCGCGACAGCCCCGCGGGCGTCACCAGCCGGCAGCATTGGTCCTGGTGGGCCGAGTCATTGCGAAGTTCGCCGACCTCCAAGGTCCGCGCGTGGCGCAAATTCAAGAACGAGTTCGTCGCGCCCGCCATCAAGGAGATCAACGACCTCGGCGACATCGAGATCGAGTTGATCGAGTTCAGGCGCGGCCGCGAAGTCGAGTTCGTTCAGTTCGCGGTCAAGAAGAGTGCGCGGCGCCCCGAGCGGATCGCGCCGGTGCCGCCCGATGTCACGAACATCCTGCGGGGTGGCAAGCTGAGCATCCGCGACACAGTCATCGAGGAACTCGAGCGCGCCTATGGCGTCGCCGCCGTGACCGAAGGACTCGAACGCTACGAGCGCTTCCTGAGTGGAGCGGACCGCCCGCGCATCGGCAATGCCGGTGCCTACTTGCGCACGATCATCGCGAACAAGGCGCGCGAGGATGGGTCGACAGGGCAGGGCGCAGAACCGGAGAAGTCGGCCCATGTTGTCGTTGAGAGCAAGGCGGCGCCAGCGGTGCCCGCTTCGCGCCGTGATGCGGAGGACGCCGAGCGCCACCGGCGCTTCAGCCTGATCCGCGACCAGTTCGCCAAGCTGGATGCGGAGGAGCAGATGGAGTGGGTGCGGCGGGTACGCGACGAGGCGGACGCGACCACGGCACCCAGCCCCAGCATCATGAAGCGTCTCGCACGCGGCGAGTGGCAGTCGCCACTGGTTCAGGTGATGGTGATCCAGCACTACGCGAAGAGCGAGCTGGGCGATGACTGGGCGACGTTGCCGTTGGCCGAGTTCGAGAGCCTCATGGCGATCGACGTCGGAAGCGAACGCGACGCGGGCTGAAACTCACCGCAACCGGACGGGCAAAAAAAGTGCCCCACTGCATGTGCAGTGGGGCAGGGCGCTCAGCGACTAAGCTGCAATTTGCTCCGGGACATCCTCGATAGCGTTGCTGCCGACTTCGTCCTTGCCAAGGTCCAACTCGGCTTCGAGCTCACGCTGCCTCGCGATCAGCGCGGCCAAGCGGTCCTCGTGCTCGAACGGCCGCTGCAGTTCAGCCGCAAGGCCTTCGAGCTTCGATCGCATCCTCGCGAGCCGCTGGGCGCAGTCATCGCGGTGCGGCGCGATCTCGCGGATCGTCTCGACCAAGGAGGCATGGAGTGCCGGTCCGGTCTGGCATGGCCTGCATTCGTGTGAGCTCGCGCCCCGCACGAACAGATGCACCTCGTCCTCTGCGCGTCCGATGAACACGCACAGTTCGAAAGCCGCGACGGTGCCGATGACCTCGTCCCGCGCGGACCGCGAGATCGATGCCCTCCCGCTTCGCACCGTGGCCCGAAGCACTTCGCCGATCTCTTCACGACCGCGGTAGGTGCGTCCGTGGACGTTGACCACCAGGTCCGATCCGAGAACCGCATGCGCCCGTTCGGCATCAGCCTGAAGGGCTGCGAGCAGCCGCTCGTTGCTCTCGATGCGCATCGGCAGGCCGGCCACTTCGGATTCGTTCGCGTAGCGCTGATTGCGCCACACGGACAGCAGCGAGGCGTACTTTGCGATCTCCGCGTCGACACCGGCCTTCTCGATGATCTTCGGATTGCCCGACGCCAGCGCCTTCACCTCCGCGTAGGTCAGTGTTGCGAGCTCGACGTCCTCGACGGACCGGATGCCCTTGTCCCCGCTCATCACCTGCGCGATGAACTTGGCCTTGGTGAGCACCGTCTGCCAGCTGTACGCGTCGAAGCTGCCTTCGGTGACGTAGCGGATGATCTCCACCTCGGCGCATTCGTTGCCCTGGCGAAGGATTCGGCCCTCGCGCTGCTCCACATCACACGGACGCCATGGGCAGTCGAGTTCGTGCAGGGCCACGAGGCGCCGCTGCACGTTCGTGCCGACGCCCATCTTTGGGGTCGAACCGAGCAGCACACGAACCTTGCCCTCGCGCACTTGGCGGAACAGGCGTGCCTTCTGCGAGTCGGTCTCGGCATCGTGGATGAAAGCGATCTGCTCGGCCGGTAGGCCCAGCTCGATCAACTCTTCGCGCAGCGCCTGGTAGACGCTGAACGCCATGCCATTCTTGGGAGTGGACAGGTCGCAGAAGACCAGTTGGGCTCTCTTGAGGCTCGCAGTCTCCTGCCAGATGTTGTGCACCTCTCGGGCGCACTGCGCCACCTTCCCGCCGGGGTCGGCTGGTTGGCGGCCGTCGATCAGTCGCATGTCCAGCGCGGCCAGGCGGCCTTCGCTGGCGATCATGAGCATGTTGTCCTCGCGCGGGTCCACCCGCGCGGTCTTCAAGCGCTCGGCGCGCTTCACGAGCGATCGCACGAAGGCGCGCAACTGCTCGCTCGGCTTGCACGTCACCGTTCGGGGCTTGTCGCCCTTCAGGATCGGCACCGGCAGCTTCAGCATTTCGCGCGTGCGGATGTCCGACACATCGCAGAACACCGTCATCAGGTCCGGCACGTTGATGAAGCGCGCGAACCGGGTGTTGAGGCGATAGCCGCTGCCGTCGGGTGCAATCTCCAGCGCCGTGACCGTCTCCCCGAAGGTGGCGGCCCAGGCGTCAAACTGCTCGAGCCCCAGCGAGCGCAGCGTGTTGGGCTGCAGGAAGCGCTGAAACGTGTGAACCTCGGCCATGCTGTTGGCCACCGGGGTTGCCGTGGCCAACACCACGCCACGGTGCTCGCCTCGGTAGAGGCTCATCGTGTGGCGCGACTTCAGGTACAGGTCGAAGGCGCGCTGCGAGTTGCTCAGCGGCAGGCCTGCGATGCGTGCCATCTTGGTGTGGCGAAACAGATTCTTGGCCGAGTGGGCCTCGTCGTACGCAAGCCAGTCGACCCCCAGTGCTTCCCAGCAGAGAAAGTCGTCCTTGCGATCCTGGTTCTCCAGGCGTTCGAGCCGGATCTTCCAGGTCTTCTTCATGCGCTCGAGCTGCTTGACGATCCGGTTGGACCGGCTGTCCGCGCTGCACATGCGCACCGCCATCTCGATCTCGCGGATGGTGTCCTTGATGAAGTCGCCGGTGAATCCGGCGGACATGGGCAGCAGCTCGAAAGTGGAGTGCGTCATCACGATCGCATCCCAGTCGCCGGTGGCTACCCGCGCCACGAACTCCCGCCGGCGGTCGCCAGCGAGGTCCTCCTTCGTCGCCATGAGCACGGCGGCGGAGGGATAGAGCCGCACCAGCTCTGCGGCGTACTGCTCGAGGCAGTGGTTCGGCACGATGTGGGCCGGCTTGTTGGCCAGGCCCAGGCGGCGCAGTTCCATGCTCGCGGCCACCATGATGGCCGTCTTGCCGGCGCCCACCGCGTGAAACAGCCCGGTGTTGCCGGACTGCACGACGCGCCAGATCGCGTTGCGTTGACTCGCGTGGAGCTCGAAGCACTGCGAAAAACCCGGCAGCTTCAGATGCGAGCCGTCGAACTCCCGCTGGCGGATGCAGTTGAACAGGTCGTTGTAGATCCTGCACAGCCGCTCGCGCCGCGGAGCGTCCTCGTAGGCCCATGCCGCGAAGCGGTCCCGGATCAAGCCAAGCTTCTCCCGCGCCGCGAGCGTCTCTTCCTTGTTGACGATGTAGGCACCGTCCTTTTCGGGGTGCGGGTCGCGCACCGTGGGTGTCTGCACGTTCAGCGCATGCTGCACGAGGTCGATCGCGTGCATGCGCCGCGTGCCGTACTCCTGGATGCACGCGACGCTTTGTCGGGCCGCCCAGTCGTTGAAGGTCACCGACCAAGTGCCGGCCACCGCCAGGTAGCGCACGGCGGTGTCCTGCAGGCCGAGCACCTCCTTGATGAAGGCCTCGACCACGTCGGCCGGCACCCAGACCGCACCCAGTCGCAGCGCGATGTCGCCTGGCGGCAGATCCTCGGGGATCACCTTCTCCAGTGCCGCCACGTTCGCCCTGTAGGCGTCGCCAGCGGCGAGGGCCACGGTCAGCTTGCGCTTCACGTTGCCAGAGAGGTACTCGTCGGCCGGCTCGTGCCGGTCGCCCTCGGGATTCAGGTAGATCATGCCGCGCGCGGACAAGTCCGCCACGGCGCCTTCGGGCGTGGCCCGCAGCAGCCGGGCCATGTAGTCGGGATCGACCCGGCCCTTCCACTGCATCGACAGGGCGAGTGCCTCGTCGGGATGCTCGGCGACCGTGGCCTCGCGGACGGGCGAGACCGTTCGCTTCGAGAAGATCGCGGCCTTGGTGGCCACTTCTTCCTCTTCGTCGTAGTGCTCCAGGGACAGGAGCAGCGGATAGTCCGGGTCTCGCCGGAAGGCGAGGGCGTTCGCACGGGAGGACAGGTAGCCGTGCTTGCCCACGAACCGGTCGTAGCTCTGGTTCAGACGTCGTCTCAGTTCGATCAGCGCCTGATCCGTCGTGGCGCCCAGCTGTGCGCTGAGCAACGCGCGAGCCCGATCGCGGATGTCCACCATGCCGGCGATTCGTTGCCGGACCGTGGCGTTGAGGCGGTCGTGCAGGTCCACGACGTGATCGCCCTCCACGATGCCGATGCGGCCTTCGCTGACCACGAGCGATCCCGGCCGCGTGCCAGCGGGTGCCGGCACGATGTCCCGGGGTGCTCTGGCGGGGGCCTTGGGTTGCACGCTGTAGGCGCCCTTGGGCACCAGGGCCTGGGCGCCGAGCAGCGCGGATTCGAGGTCTCCATCGAGCATGGCCGTCGGCACGGCCTGGAAGCCATTGCTGACCCGGTCGATCCGCCCCAGCATATGCTCCGGATGGCGCACGAACCAACGGTTGATCCGCAGGTACTGCTCCTGGCAGCCTTCCCGGAGCATCGTCTTGGGAACGTAGTCCAGGTCGAGCCACTCGGCTGCGGCTGCCGCCTCTCCCGGCGCGCGCTTTCTGAGCACGACCAGGTCTGCCTGCACGCTGGTCGATGCGATGCGCTCGAACGTGCCCGAGGGCAGTCGGAACGCGGTGACCAGGTCGGCTTCGGATGCCACGTGTGCGCGCATGCCGGCATCGCTCTCGTCCAGGAAGTAGGTCGAGGTGATGAAGCACACCAGGCCGCCAGGGCGGAGCACATCGAGCGCCCGGCCGACGAACCAGTTGTGGATGCTGGCTCGGCTGTAGGGCCGGTTGCGGTTGTCCAGCACGCCGTAGCGGCCGAACGGGACATTGGACAGGATGAGGTCGTAGGTTCCGTCGGCCAAAGTCGCAGCCTCGAAGCCACCGATCCGCACATCAACTCCGCATGCCCCGTAGAGGCTGCGAAGGATGCGGCCAGAGATGCGGTCCAGCTCGATCGCCGTGACGCGGCTGCGCTGGGCAATGTCGGCCGGCATGCAGCCCAGGAAGTGCCCGACGCCTGCGCTCGGTTCGAGGATGTTGCCGCCCTGGAAACCCAGGCGGCGCAGGGCCGCCCAGATCCAGTGGATGACGAGCGGATCGGTGTAGTGGCTGTTGTTGACCGATGCCCGCGCCGAGTCGTGGTCGTCGGCCGAGAGCAACTGGCGCAGGCGGCTGGCGCGCTCGACCCAGGCTGGATCCCGGCCCTCGTCGTTGAAGCTCGCCGGGATGCCGCCCCAGCCGGTGTAGCGCAGCAGTGCGCGACGTTCGCTGGCGCTCGCCGGCCTGGCCTCGCTCTCGATCGAGCGGAGCGCGTTGATGGCCGAAACGTTGGCCTCGAACTTGGTGGCCTGGCCTTCGATGTGGGCGAGGGCTTCGTCGTCCCACGTCGGCCACTCGACGAACTGCGCGGTGTGGGCCGCGGCGGACATGGCGGGGCGCCATGCCTTAGAGACTTGTACTTCCTCGATTGCTTGGACTTCGACTGTGGGGGCAGGGGCCTCCGCAGCTTCAGCGAACAGGTCGGGGTATGCAGGGGCTTCGGTGTCGAAGCCCGGTAGCGAAAGGGTGTAGCCACCCTGGCTGGATGGGGACATGTGGTCTCCGTGATGAGGAGAGAGCACACGCCCCCCTGGGGAGCGTGAGCTCCCGGTGGGAGGGGGTCCGCCGGCCGCAGAGGCGGCATGCGGTCGTGCGTCGACCAGCCGGACTGCCGGAACAGCAGCGGCCGATGCGAACGGATCTGGGGTTCGGGGCGACCGCCTGTCAGGCGGGCACCGGAAGGACTCACCGCCTGAAGAGGCGGCGGCGGGGCAGGGCCCAGCGCGGATCTATGTGCGGGTCACGACCGCTAACGCCGGCAGTGCCGGAACGCCTCAGAGGGCGGCTGTGACCGGAAGCCACGAAGCGGATCGAGTATGGAACAAGGGGGCTGGAAGGAAAAGACACTCCACCGCGCTGGCGCATGTTCATCGGGCATGAACCGGCCCTAGGCAGCCGCGCCGAACAGAGGCAAGGGAAGCGGGGGCGCAGCAACCCTCTCGGCGTCCGCTTCCGCCGGCGAGTTCCTCGCGCCGTGTCGCCATTTGCTACGATTGCTGCGTTTGCTTCAATCTTTCGCTTGCCTAGATTGACCTATGGGCGCCAATGGCAGTACCCCCGTCCTTCTGCGCCGGATTGCTGAGCTCGAAGCGGCCGTAGGACGCCTCAGCGAAGAACTGTGCAGGCTTCGGTCCGTGGTCAGCCGTCACGCGCTGCAGCCGGTGAAGGCCAAGGGCGCTCGGCCGCGCGCCGCGCGCCTCAAGTTGCCCGCTCGGACGCCATCTCAGGCTGCTACGTCCGGTGGGCTGGCCGGAGCGACCGCTCGTGGTGAAGCGGCCCGGGTGCAATGGGTCAAGGAGGGCCTCGTGGTACCTGGTGAGCAACTCGCCCAGGCCTGGGGGCTCACGCGGCAGGCCTTGGCGCCTGCAGCTGACCGGGGCGAGGTTTTCGCGGTGAAGATCGGCAACAGGCTGTACTACCCGCAGGCCTTCCTGGCGCTGGACCGCGAAGCAGTGGCCAAAGTGTGCCGCGCTCTCGGCGACATCGGTGCCAGCGAGAAGCTGATGTTCTGGTTGCGCGAGCACGGGGCCTTGGGAGGGAAGGGCGTCGCCGCCGCCCTGGACGCTGGAGTCGCGCTGGCCAAGGTGGAACGGCTGGCGACGGCCTGGGCGCGCGAGCGGGGAGTCGGGCGCGGCGTCGCCGCTGCCTGAGGCCGAGACCTTTGACGCGCCGCCCCGGGGCCTTCCAGCGGCCAGGAGCGCTGGCGCGAAGTCGAAAGGCAAGCTGGCAGGCCTCACGCACAATGGTTGGCATGAGCACTCGCAAGACGGCCAAGAAGACCGCGGTGGCGCATTGCGATTCGCAGTCGGGCGCCGCGGCGGACTTGTCCGTTGAGTCGGCGTTCGGCGAAGTGGTGGATCTGATTCGTGCTGCGCGGCAGCGCGCCCACCAGGCTGTGAATACTGAGCTCATCGGTATGTACTGGCGGATAGGCGAGTACATCAACGACAAGCTGGCAGCGGCTGAGTGGGGTGAGGGCGTTGTGGACAGTCTGGCGCAGCACTTGGCCCGCACGGAGCCGGGACTGCGAGGTTTCTCGGCGCAGAACCTGTGGCGCATGCGGCAGTTGTTCGAGACCTGCCGCGACGCACCGAAACTCTCACCACTGGTGAGAGCGTTGCCCTGGACGCACAACCTCATCATCCTTGAACTGTGGGCACGGCGCACTGCTGCGTAGGCGTATTGCTTCCAGCAAGGTCGAGGCACCGGGCGGCATTCCTTGAATGCCGCCCGCCCAGCATGATCATCGCCTGCCCAGAATCGGCAGGCCGCCATGGAGCCCAGGTGAGACCTCCCGAGTCTCAGAGGCCCCGCTTGGCGCGTGTCAGCAGGGTGGAAACGGCAGTCGACACCTGCGCAAAACGAGAGCCCGACCCAAGAAGCTGCTCCGCTTCGGCCATCGCGCCTGAGTTGATCTGTCGGGCCACACTGCCGGCCACGTCGTGGAACTCCGCGTGCTTGTCCAGCAACGCGATGAAACCTGGCTGACCGCCCCAACGCTGGCCACCGGCGCCATGCAGCCACTGCCCGAGCGGGCAGCGGTCGTCCCGACAGATGGTGGCGGCGTCGAGTTGCGCGCGATCGGCGATTGCCTTGCGCAGGCGAACCTTCCACTGCCGATGGGCTTCGATCGCCTTGTCGAAGTCAAAGTCGATCGCGGGTTCGTGAACCGATGCTTCAGGGGCCTCGAATCCTTGCGGCAGGCGAAACCGATCGACCTCGTGAGCCAGCGCGGAGGCCTGGTCTTTCATCGCCGCTGCCGCGGCCGCAGTCTGTTCGACCAAGGCCGCGTTCTGCTGGGTCATCTGGTCAAGTTCATTGACCGCCTGACCGATCTGAGCCACGCCCTGGCTCTGCTCCCTTGAGCCGTCGGCGATCTCGCCGAGCAGACCGCTGACTCGGCGCGACGCCTCGACGATCGCGTCCATCTTCGCTCCGGCCTGGTTGACCACGGCAGTGCCTGCCTGGACCTGCTCGACGCTCTGGCCGATCAAGGTCTTGATTTCTCGGGCGGCAGTCGCCGCGCGCTGCGCCAGCGTGCGTACTTCCGAAGCGACGACAGCGAAACCGCGGCCTTGCTCGCCGGCCCGAGCCGCTTCAACGGCGGCATTGAGCGCGAGGATGTTGGTCTGGAAGGCGATGCCATCAATGGTGCCGATGATCTCGTTGATCTTGGCCGAGGACTGGCGTATGGACTCCATGGTCTGCACGACTTCGCGCATCACGAGGCCTCCTTCGGTGGCGACTGCCTCGTTGCCGTGGGCCACCTGGGACGCCTCGCTCGCATGGTCGGCGCCGTTCTTCACCGTTGCCGAGATCTGCTCCATCGAAGCCGCCGACTCTTCGAGGTTGGCCGCCGCCTGCTCGGTCCGAGCCGAGAGATCCATCGCACCCGTGGCCACCTCGCTGCTCGAGTGAACGATCTCGTCGCTCGAGCGCCGGACACGCATCACCATCTGACGGAGCGATTCCTGCATCGCCCTCAGTTCCATCATGAGCTGGGCCGCCTCGTCGCGCCCCCAGGGTGACGGGGATGTGGTGAGATCGCCTTCTGTCATCGCGCGCAGGTGCCGGCGGGTCTCGTTCAGGCCTCCGTCCATCACGCGGTAGAAGCTGATGAACAGGTAGCCGGCCAGAAGCAGCGCGGCGGCGACGATCGCGGCCATCCACGCCACCTGCCGCTGCGCGGCCTCGCGGACGTCGCCGACGTAGATGCCGGATCCGACAACCCAGCCCCAGGGCTCGAAACCCTGCACGTAGGAGAGCTTTTCGACCGGATTGTCTTTGCCGGGCTTAGGCCATTGATAGGCCACGAAGCCCTTGCCACTCTCGCGCACCTTGGCCACGAAGGCCTTGAACAGCGGCACGCCGTTGGGGTCCTTGGTCTCCGAGACGTCTTTGCCGTTGAGCTCGGGCTTGATCGGATGCATCACGACCCGCGGATGCATGTCGTTGATCCAGAAGTATTCGCTGCCGTCGTAGCGCAGCGCGGCGATGGTCTACATCGCGAGGAGTTGCGCCTGCTCTCGGCTGAGCTTTCCGGCAGCCTCCTTCGCATGGGACTGCACCAGGATGCCATGAGCGATCTCGACGTGCTGGCGCGTCGCATCAGCCCGTGCCTGCATCGTCAACTCGGCCTGATGCATTAACTGCCAGGCGATCAAGCCCAGCAGCGGCACGACGAAGGCGAGCGAGATGATCACTGCCTTGGCGTTGAACTTCAGCGCCCGAAAGAGGCGCACGCCGGGAGCCCAGACTCCGTGATGCGTAAAGAAGCCGGCGTCCGGTCTCCGCGGCTGGGCCGCGACCCTTCGGTCGAAGGCAGGCAAGGGCGCTGTGTTGGTCGTCATTCTTTGGCACTTCCTCGTCAGGCATCCGGCGATACGTCAGGCGGACCGTCCCGAGAGGGTTTTCGGCGACTGGCGCACCAACTTGAGTTCACGCCGGTGCGGCGCAGGGATCGCTGGCCACTTGGTGGGGGTGCGAGAAGGCCTGATCGACACGAAGGAAGGCAGGTCGCGACCTGATCGACCAGTGCATCGGCTTACGCGCGATGGGGGTAGGATTCGCCCAAGAGTCCAGATGCCAGAACGCCGGGGCCGAGAGGGTCCGGACAAGAAGCGTGGCCCGGGGTCAGGGGATCAGGACGAGGTCTGGTGGAGGGGGTAGGGTGCCGTTCGAGTTGGCTTGGGAGCCTCGAGGCGTGGTGGTCACGTACTCGGGGTTGCTCGTGGCCGACGAGATCCTGGAGTGCCACCGGCGCATCGCCGCCGATTTGCGCTTCGACGACCTGCGCTTTGCGATCGTCGATACGCTGCCCGTTCGATCCGTTTCGCTGTCCCGCGCAGACGTCGAGCAGATCGACGCGTTCTTGCAGGGGCCGGCGGTCACGAACCCCAACATTCGAGTTGCCTTTGCCGCGACCCACCCCGACGTCCTGCGGGCACTGTCCTTCTATGGCTCCTTGGCAGACCGGGCCTTCAAGGAAGTGGTCTGTGCGTCCGTGCCGGCTGCCCGTCGCGCGATTCGGACGGCAGGATCAGGCCCACCGACACCGGCCGCGCCAGGACCCTGAACTTGCCCACACTGCCCAGCCTCCGTGTCAGTTGCTGCGTTCAGGGCAACGTGGCCGTTCTACCGGGGGGGCAGTGCACAGGAATGCGTCGGCGCGGCGGCAAGGTCGGCTGAGCGGCCCGTCCACTGGCGTCACCGGGTGATCGCGGCTGCAGAGCCAATTCACCGGCGCACTTTCCGCGTTCACTCAACGTCAAAGCAGGATCGCCTTGTTGAGCACCTGGCTGCGGGGCACGCCGGCGTAGGACGCCAGCGGATTGAGTTCTCTAGCCACATCGGCGGCGAGTTGGTCCACTTCCCGGTACAGGGCCTCCAACTCGGCCACCTTCGCCGCGTCGTCGAAGATCAGCCGCGAGCCGTCGGGAACGAACAGCGTGGCCCGATACCAGGCATTGTCGAGAGCGAACTTGAGATGGGTGCGCACCCGCTCGACCAGGAGCAGGTCGACGCCGAACGGCACCGCGAGTTCCTGCTCCGACATATGCCAGGCCAGCGCAGCGATGTCGTAGCTGGACAGGTCGATCGTCTTGGACGCGTCGTAGCGCAAGTTCTTCAACAGGCGGATGCACTTGCGCAAGGAGCCGCGCACCGCCACGCACTTGTCCTCGATGAGCCCGATGTGCATGAAGGGCCGGTTCTTCAGGCGCTCCAATTTCTTGGCGTCGAGCACGTAGATGTCGCGGTGGCGCTTGTCCGACGTGCGCTTCCACTCGAGCGTGTCGTGCCAGTGTGAGGGAATCACATCCACGGCGCGCTGCAGCGAGCCGCCGGAGAGTGAAATGGCTTTGCTGGGAGAGGTGTCGACCTTGGCGCCCCAGAAGCGGCGCTCCAGGATGGCAGCGCACTCCTTGCGCAGATCAGCCAGTTCCTGGGTGGCCGACTTCCCCGCGTAGCTGCTGTACGTGTAGGCGGCATCGACCGCGGTGTCTACGGTGACGAAGCCGGCGTGCAGCACGAGCAGGTCAATGTCGCTGTTGCCGCGCACGTGCACATCCAGCGGCACCGAACCCTGATAGTCGAACGCGGCGGGGATGTTCGCCGCCGTCAGCCCCTCGATGAGCCGATCGCGCACGCGGTTGCCTTCGTCGTAGGACTTCTGCGTGTACTCGGCATCCACCGGTTGCATCACGCCGATGGCGTACTTCACCGCCTCGGGCTCAGCCAGTCGCTGAAACTTCTCGAGCTTTGTCGCGGCACTGAGCGCTTCGGTGAAGTTGTAGACCCCGTCGCGGCTGTACAGCCCCTGGCGCCGGTCCTTCAATCGCTGGATCTTCTGTGAATAGTTCATCGGGGCGGCGCCTGACGGCATCGTTTCGGATATTGCGAGTTTCGTTTGTTTCGACTATGATGTCAAGACACCAGGAGAACAGCATGAACACGACCGACCTGTCCCGAACGACCTTGCCGCTTGAGCAAGAGGTGCAGGCTGCCGCGAAGGGCCAGCGCGCGCTCGCCGCCTATCTGGCGACGCATGGCGAGATCCAGTGCATCCAGATCTACGACGACAAGAACAAGGCGCACCAGGTCGAACTGCCGACCTCGGCGCTTCGGCTGCTCGTCGACATCCTGGCCGAACTCGCCGACGGCAACGCCGTGAAGGTAGTGCCCATCCACGCTGAGCTGACCACGCAAGAGGCCGCGGACATGCTCAACGTCTCTCGGCCGCACCTCGTCAAGCTGCTGGAGGAGGGCGTCCTGCCGTTCCACAAGACCGGCAAGCACCGGCGAGTGCTGTTCGCAGACCTGATGCGGTACCGAGAGGAGCGCGAGAAGGCCAGCCACGAGGCGATGGAGGCCCTGGCGCAGCAGGCGCAAGAGCTGCGCATGGGCTACGAATGAGGCATTCGAACTTCACCGCGGTGTACGACGCCTGCGTGCTCTACCCGGCACCGCTGCGCGACTTCCTGATGTGGCTGGGACTGTCCGGCCGCTTCAGGGCGCGATGGAGTCCGCAGATCCATGACGAGTGGAAGCGCAGCGTGCTGCGCGACCGCGCTGACCTGACGCCCGAGCAACTGAATCGCACGTCCGACCTGATGGACAAGGCCATCCCCGATGCCTTGGTCACGGGGCATGAAGCGCTCGCCGAGAGCCTGCGGCTGCCTGACGCGGGAGACCGGCATGTGCTCGCAGCCGCGATCCGCTGCGGTGCCAGCGTCATCGTGACGTTCAACGAGAAGGATTTTCCGAGCGAGGCGCTCGAACCCTTCGGCATCGAGGCTCAGCATCCCGACCTGTTCATCGACAACCTGTTCGACCTTGATCCCGCCGCCGTGGTGACAGCTGCACAGCGGCAGCGCGGACAGCTCAGGCGCCCGCCGATGTCGGTCGACGCCTACCTCGATGTCCTCTTGAGGCAGGGCCTGGCCCAGACGACGCAGGCCCTCAGCAGCTACCGGGCCATCCTGTGAAGGGAGAACCCATGGACGGCATCGTGCAGGCCTCAGGTGGCATGTCGGCCCGGAGCTGCGCCTGATGGGGCACGCCGCCAGACTCTTCAACGGATCGGCTGGACAGACGCTGTACAGGCGGGTGACACCCTCCCCGGAGCAGCTGGCGTTCCTGCAAGCCAAGTGGAACGCGTTGGCGGTGCACCTGACCCGCGAACTCGCACAGCGACATGGGTACCCGGTCAGTACCTGGCTGCAGGGTTCGTACAAGTACGCCACGCTGATCAAGCCGGTCCACAAGGGCGAGCGGTATGACGTGGACCTGGGCCTGTACTTCGAATGGGACCCAAGGGAACAGAACATCGAGCCCGCGCCTCGTCAGCTGCGGGACTGGGTCCAGCGTGAACTGCATGCCTACCAGGCGCGGTCGGCGGCCCTCGTCGAGGTTGTCGAGCCGCCCAAGGACCGATGCTCACGCGCGGTCTACGACCAGCAATTCCACATCGACACCCCGACGTACCACCTGGACCGCCGCCGCGATCGACGCCGGCTTGCGCATCTCGACAAGGGCTGGGAAGACCGTGACCCCAAGCCTCTGTATCAGTGGTTCAAGGCGGCGGCCGACGGCGATGATCGCGACCAACTGCGCCGGCTGATCCGCTATCTCAAGGCCTGGGCCGCGATCGGGTTTCAGGACGCGCCGTTGGCCAGGCCGTCATCGGTCATGCTCAGCGTTCTGGTGGCCCAGAGCTACGGCGGCTTCATGATGCAGTTGGGTCGCCTGTGGGAGCGCGATGACGATGACGATGCGCTTCTGGCCGTCGTTCGAGACGTGCACGACCGGTTGCTGCGCAGCCCGAAGGTTCCCAACCCGATCGATGACGGCGAGGACCTCAACCGGATTGCACCCGAGCAGTGGGAGGCGTTCCTCAGCCGCTGGCAAGCCCTGCGAGATGCCGCCGAGGCCGCCCAGGCCGCCGATGATGAGATCTCGGCAGCTTTGGCCTGGTCGCAAGCCTTCTCGTTCCTGATGCCGCTGCCCGAGGCCGAGGAAGTCGAAGTCGTGAACCCAGCCGGGCGCGCGCTGATGGTCCTGCCCGAGGTCCGTGTCGACGTCTATGCCCGCAATCCCCGCCGCCATGTGGCCAGCCACCTCAACGGTGTGCCGGGCGTGGCTCGCGACTGCGACCTCGTGTTCACGGTCGCCAATCCGCACGTCGTGCCCGACATGGCCACCATCGAGTGGACCGTTCGCAATGACGGCCAGGAGTCGGCCGCCATCGGCGACCTGGGGCATCGCTGGTCGGGCGCGCGGATGTTCAGCGTGGAGGAGAAGACGGCCTACCTCGGAACCCACCACATGGACTGCGTGATCCGTGTGCACGGCGCGGTATACGCCGTGCGGCGCGCGCCGGTCACCGTGCGGGACATCAAGCATCTGCCATCAGCGGCTACCAACAATCCTTCGTGGCGTCGCGTGAAGAGCGCCAAGAAGCGCTGGTAGGCTGCGCGAAAGAAGGCAAGCAATGATCGCTCACGAATACGCCATCATCGGCCACAAACGCTCGGAGATCGGGCGCTGGCTGGGCTTCGCTTCGGTGGTGCTCGCGCCGATCGTCACGAGCCTCATCACCTGGGCGAGCAACTGGCCGCTGATGACCGCGTCGATCCAGGCCAAGATGGGTGCATTCACCTTGTCCACGGGGCTTGTGTACGCCGCGCTCTACTGGGGCTTCAACCGATACGGTTGGAGGTGGCTCGACAAACTGCTTGGCATTCCCAATCTTGGCGGGTCCTGGACAGTGACGGGCCAGTCGCTCACGCTCGAGGGCGAAATCAAGTTCGACTGGAGCGGAACGCTGACGATCACGCAGAAGTGGGATCGCATCGCGATCGAGCTCAAGACCGCGCAGTCGGGCTCCTTCAGCGAAACCGCCTCGGTGCTGCTCAAGCACGACGGCGCCGCGAAGCTGTCCTACAGCTACCAGAACCATCCGCGCGCGGGCGAGCCGGAACTGCAGAAGCACCAAGGGTTCTGCGAGCTGACTTTCGACATTGACCGAAGCCGCGCCGAGGGTCACTACTTCAATTCCCTGGGGCGCTACTCGTTTGGGCGGATGACGCTGACGCGTGCGGCGGCGCCATCATGAACAGAATCTGAGGATGAGGATTGCATGCGTGGGATGGGGTTCGCTCGTGTGGGACCCGGGTGTGCTTCGGATTGCCGGGGCTTGGAAACACGATGGGCCGTCGCTGCCAGTCGAGTTCGCACGGGTTTCGCGCGATGGCCGGCTGACACTGGTCCTAAACCCAGGGGCAGTGGTCGTCGAGACACTCTGGTGCGAACTTGACTACAACTCGCCGGAGGGGGCACAAGCGGCCCTGGCGGGACGTGAAGGCTGTGCTGTCCACGCGATTGGTCTGTGGCCGGGCGACATGCCCGATCACCGAACGGGTGCCGGCGAGATCGCGGCATGGGCTCTGCGACAGGCGCTCGATGCGGTCGTTTGGACGGCCCTACGCCCCAAATTCGGCGGCCGCGATGGTGAGGCTCCCGGCAACGCGGATGAAGCGATCAAGTACCTGATGGGCTTGCGGGGTGATGCCCTGGACCGCGCTCGCGACTATGTTCGAAAGGCGCCAAGTCAGATTCAGACCAGCTTTCGTGGGGCCGTGGCGGCAGCACTCGGGATCGAGTGAGCGCCGCCCTTTGTCCTTGAGTTCGGGTGACCGCATTCGAGGGTGCGGGCGTTGCGCATCGCCTGCGAGCGATGGACTGCCGGGACCGCCGTTGCAGAATGCGGAGAGCGAACTGATCCGATTGGCCAGCGGAGAAGCCCTCGGCGTCTAGGAGCAACGATGGCAGCGAACAAGACGGCAGTGACTGACGGGAGCGTCGACGGTCACATTGCCTCTGTGGCCAACGATGCCTTGCGGCTCGACTGCTTGGCCCTTTCAAAGCTGATGACGGAATGGACCGGCGAGGCGCCGAGAATGTGGGGGTCGGCCATCGTTGGATTCGGTTCGTACCACTACAAGTACGAAAGCGGCCGAGAGGGGAATTCCTGCGCCACCGGGTTTGCAGCACGCAAGACCGAGATCGCGATCTACCTCGTCGCGGAGGGAGCCCATCAAACCGAATTGTTTGGGCGACTGGGACGGCACAAGATGGGCAAGGCTTGCCTGTACATCCGGCGGCTGTCTGACGTGCACACGGGTGTGCTCGAAAAGTTGGTCAAGGGATCGGTGGCTGAACTGCGACGCCGCTATGGCTAACATCTTCAGTCGGAACCGGATGACCGCTGCCCAGACGCTGACGAGGCCTCCGGGTCGCCGCATGCCTTCTCGAAGTCGTCGATCACCGCTAATGAGGCGTGGCCTCGCTCGCCTCCGCGGTCGGTATTGATGAACTGGCGCAGTTCGTAGGCGAACTCCCGCCCGCAAGGGCGTGGCTGTCGTTCGGATCGGCCGAGCAAACGGCGCCGATCCGCGGGGCTCGGATGTACATAGCCTGACTCCTTGGGGGAGCGGAAGGCCACGGCCTGGAGGCCGTGGCTTTCGCATTGAGGTTGATTGCGGCTACACGTGGTAGTGCTGGCGCACATAGCGCCGCCGCTGCAGATAGGGGGCGCCCTTGGTGATGTCCAACGGAGCCCAATGGATGAGCCACCGCAGCGCGGCCACCCGCAACAACGGCGGGTAGCGCCGCTCTTGCATCACCGCCAGGAGCTGTTCGATGCTGTAGTGGCGCATGCCCGTCAGAAGGACGACGAACCTGTTGCAACGATGGGTGAGCATGGCGGCCCCCTAGTCCAGGGCACGCCGGATGGTCATCGCATCCGGGTGTTCGCCGATGAACTCCAGCAGCAGCTCGTACTTCGCGTTCAGGCTGTCCCAGCCTCGCCAGAGCATGCTGTTCATCGCGAACGTGGTGGCGATGATGCCCGCCACCTCGGCACTGACGGTGCCGTGAAAGCCGTTGCCTTCGACCGTGAACTCGAACGCGTCGACGCCAGCCGGGTACATGAACGCACCGCCGTTGGAGAGCTCGACGTAGTTCCAGTAGCCGCCGCGATAGGACGGGCAGAGGTTGCCCATCCAGTCGTAAACCGACATCTCGAACTTCATCATCGCTCGCGCACCGAAGTGCTTCGGAAGGAAGTCCAGGCGCCGCTCGACGGGCACGATGCTCGCCGTGATGGGCGCGTCGCCGTCGTTGGCCTGGCAGGGTGCCAGAGCGAAGGAGAGGGAATCGTGGGTCATGTCGCTTTCCTTTCAAGCGCATGAGCACGAGCGAACCCGACTCGGGGTGTCGCCCGAGCTCGGGTTGGGGATGTGCGGGGAGGCCCCGCAGGGACTTGCCTACGACCCGTCGATGCCGCCACCGCTGGGCGGCACGCGCTGGGTTGTCAGCTGAGCCGGCAGATGCCGGCGAAGGATGAGGGTGGCCTGCGGGAGCAGGCAGATTGAAGTGCGGGTCACGACCGCAAACGCCGGCCAGGCCGGTACGCTGGTGACAGCGGCAAAGGCAGAGAAGCCCATCGCACGGTCAGTATGAATCAACGATGCGCCGTCGAAAAGGGGCATCGCACGGCGCATGCCCATCCGTCACTCGTACGATCCGCACCTGCAGCGGCGGATCTGTCACTTTGGCCCGCGCGACGCCCGAAATCCGGGGGGACTTCGAGCCGCCTTTCCGGTTGAAGGCGGCCGCCAACTTCGGGACGATTGGCGCCACGGCAACTCGCCCATCGACGGCGTTGCCTGACGTTCAACCCACAGGTCGAGATCAGTCCATGGGGCGCCTACCCTTAGATTCGTTGGGCCTGCTCATCAGCGTGGTCGAAGGCGGTCGGAGCTACAAGGATGTGGCGTCCGACCTGGGTGTCGCGCGCTCGACGGTCGAGCGTCGGATCAAAAGCCTGCTGCGCAGGCTCCAGCAGGCCGGTGCACTGGGCTCGATCCGGGTGGACTGGCTCGACAGCTTGGTCGCGATCCGCCGGGAGCGGGAGACGATCATGGCCGCTGCGCGCGCACACGATGTAGGCACACCGCCGCCGCCGTGCCGGGTCGTGCTGGACGCGGATGAGGTCGCTGCCGGTGCGAGCCGCCTTCGCTCATGCTGCCGAAGTGCCAACCGGGACATCGCGCTGATCTACACGCTGCTGTGCACTGGCCTCAAAACCATGGAACTCGCGCTGCTGGAGGTGGGCGACTACCTCGACGAAAGCGGCGACGTGCGACGGGTCTCGACACTGCGTGGGGAGGTGGCGGCCAGCGGCATCGCGCGACCGCTGTACTTCAACTCGTCGCGAGCCGTGGCCAGCATCGACATCTACCTGGAAGAGCGCCTGCGTCGGCGGTTGGGCACCAGCGAACCCGGGCGCTTCCGTGGGCTCGATCCGAAGAGCCGCCTGTTCCTGACCGAGGCAGGCAGGCCGTTCCTGATCACCCGCCGGTCACCGACCGATTCGCGACTCACCTCCAAGTATCTGCAAGCGACGCTGCGGCTGGCGTTCGCGCGCGCCGGATGGGTTGGCATGACGGCACAGCAGGCCCGCAGGCAGGTGGCACTCTCGCTGGATCGACAGGGTGCGGACAGGGCCCAGCTTCGGGAACTGCTTGGGCTGCGGTCGGCACGCCAGGTGCGACGGCTGCTCAGGCTCCCGCCCATGCCGCTCGACCTCGTGTCTCACGAGATCGTGTAGGCCCGATCGTGGCCACAGACGCCCAGGAGGTTGCCATGGACGCAGCGAAGTACTTCATCCGCGGCGTCACGCTGCTGGCGACCGACCCCGGCCTGCAGGAAGCGTTGTCGAGGGTGTACGACAGCTCGGAGCGTCCGCGATGCATGTGCGTTCGCGGTGGCGTGGAGATGTACATCGCCAAGCATGGCGAGTACGTGGTCAAGCGCATGCCGGGCACCGGGGACATGCACCATCCGACCTGCCAGTCCTTCGAGCCCGAACCGAGTCTCTCGGGCCTGGGCGAACTCGTCGGCGAGGCCATCGTCGAGCACAACGCCGATCACGTGGAGATTCGGACCGACTTTCCGTTCTCCAGGGTCTCTGGCAAGGCAATGCCGCGAGGGGAGGCGAACGGCGAGCCCCCCGCCGTGAATGCACCGCGCAAGCGGATGAGCCTGCGGGCGGTACTGCACTTCCTCTACCACCGCGCCGGGCTCAACCGCTGGTATCCGGCGATGGAGGGAAGGCGCTCGCAGGGCGTGATCAAGAAGTACCTCGAGCTTGCGGCGGCCGGCGTGACGCTCAAGGGCGAGACCTTGGACAAGCGCCTGTACGTGCCCGAGCCGTTCCGGGTCGCCGACAAGGAAGAGATCGGCGAGCGGCGGCGGCGCAAGCTGGCCATGCTTCTCTCGCCGGGCGACGACGTGGCCTACAAGATGGCGATCGTCATCGGGCAGTTCAACGGCGCCGAGCAAAGCGCCTACGGGCGCAAGCTGTTGGTCAAGCACATGCCGGACGTGCCGCTGTACATGGAGAACAAGGCCTGGGAGCGCGCCGAGCGCGCCTATGCGGCCACCCTGCAGGCCCGTGACGCCGATCTGGAGCGCAAACCGATGGTCGTGATGGCCGCGCTGATCTACGCCAAACGTGAGCACCTCTACCAGGTGGACTCGTTGTCGATGACCCTGGTCTCGGATCAGTGGATACCGCTCGAAGGCCTCCATGAGCTGCCGCTGGTCGAGGAACTGCAGCGGCAGGGTCGTGCCTTCTTGAAGCCGCTTCGCTTCGACGCCAAGAGCGGCGCCTGTTTCCCGAACGCATTGCTGCTCGACACCGAAGGCGGGCCATTCCCGCTGCATGTGGTGAGTGCCTTCCTTGACCCGAAGGAACAGAGCGCCAAGGAGAAGGCGGTTCAGGCCGCGGGTGACGACGCGTGGGTGTGGCGCACCGACCAGGCCTTGCCTGCGCTGCCGCCGCGTGCGGGTTCCAGGACAGCCCTTGCAGGGTCTGACGTGGCGCGAGGTCAGCGCGTCCCCGAAGTCGGATAGCAATGGTGAGCCGCGGGGCTCGAGCGCCCGCGGCCAAGGCTCCCGACGAGGCCATGAGCGGGGGCAACGCGAGGCCACCGGGGTCGGCCGCGACTCGCGATCGGCTGGCGCTTGGCCTTTGCGAGCGACCCTTGAGCTCAGACGCTTGAACCGTAGGCTGGCCGCATGGTCCGCGAGGAAGAAAAGCACCTGATCCGCCAGTGCGTCGACGCGCTGCGAGAGGGCATTCCGGGCTTCAAGTCGCGCCGGCCGCAGATGGAGATGATCGCGGCGGTGGCCAACACGCTGGCCCGTTGCCGCGCCGAAGACGAACAGGCGGGTAACGGCGACCACCTCGCGATCGTCGAGGCCGGTACCGGCACAGGCAAGTCGTTCGGTGCCCTGGTGCCGGCGCTCGTGATGGCGAAGTCCAGGCAAAAGCGGCTTGTCGTGAGCAGTTCGACGGTGGCGCTGCAACACCAGTATGCGGAGAAGGACGCGCCCAGCCTGCAGCGCTTGGTGCCGATCCCCTTCACCTTCGCCGTTGCGAAGGGCCGACGACGCTACGCCTGCACGGCCAAGCTGCAGGCGGAGGGCAAGCTGGCGGGGCAGGGTGGCCTCGACCTTGCGGGCCAGCGCGGCCCCGGCGGTGCCGAAGACGCACCCCGGCGGGTGGCAGTGATGAGGGAGTTGCTGGCTTCCTTCGACGCGGGTCGATGGAGCGGGGATCGGGACGAACTGCCGCTGCCCGTGGTCGACGAGGTGTGGGATCGCGTCACCACGGATCGCCAGGGCTGCGCCGGTTCCAAGTGCCCGGAGTTCGCACGCTGCCCGTTCCAAGCCGCGCGGCAGCGGGTCAAGGAGGCGGACCTCGTGATCGCCAACCATGACCTCGTGCTGTCGGCCATCGACATGGATGGGGCGAGTGTCCTTCCGCCGCCCCAAGAGACCATCTACGTGTTTGACGAGGCCCACAGCCTGGCCGCCAAGGCGGTGGAGCACTTCTCAGCCAGGCATGCGCTGCGCGGGGCGATCGACTGGCTGGAAGGGGCGTGCAACGCGGTGCGCGATGCGGTTCTCGGGCTGCGGCTCGACGAGCAACTGAACCGCGACAGCCGGGCCAGTGCCGAACGCATCGAGCGGGCGCTGCGCGATCTGCACCACCGGATCCACGGCACCAACGGCTTCGAGGAGAAGCGCGCCCGCCGGTTCAAGTCCGGGCCGTTGCCGGACTGGTGCGAGACGGCTGGCAGGCAGGTCCTGGCCGCCGGCGAGGAGTTGCAGAAGACCTTCGCTTCGCTCAGGGAGCATGTCCTCGAGAAAGCGCCGAGTGTGGGCACGCTGGCCACGCAGGTCCTGTCCGTGCTGGGCTTCTACGTGGTGAGGCTGGACAACCTGGTGGACACCTGGCAGCTGATGCTGGCGGAGCAGCCGGAGGACGCGCCGCCGATCGCGCGCTGGATCGAGCGGCATGGCGAAGGCGGGCGTCCGGACGACTATCTGGTCTGCGCGTCGCCGATCAGCGGCGGCGACAAGCTTCGCAGGCTGCTGTGGAATCGCGCAAGTGGTGCCGTGGTGATGTCCGCCACCCTGACGTCGTGCGGCACCTTCGATCTGTTCCTGCGCCAGTCGGGTCTCGGCTGCTTCGACAGCCCGGCCTTCCTGCGCGTTGAGTCGCCCTTTGACTTTCGCAAGAACGCGCAGCTCGTGGTGCCGGCGATGCGCGCGGAGCCGACGGCCGCGGAGGAACACACGCGCGAGGTCAGCGACCGGCTGCCGGCTCTCGTGGAGACCCTCGGCACGCTGGTGCTCTTCACATCGGCACGGCAGATGCACGAGGTCTACGCCCAGTTGCCCGAGGAGCTGAGGCGGGTCACCTTGGTGCAGGGGTCGATGCCCAAGGGCGAGATGCTCGCGCGGCACCGCGCCGCCGTCGACCGCGCCGATCGGTCCGTGTTGTTCGGCCTGAGCACCTTCGCCGAAGGCGTTGACCTGCCAGGGGAGTACTGCACGCACGTCGTGATCGCCAAGCTCCCGTTCTCGGTGCCGGACTCGCCGCTCGAAGAGGCGCGGCGTGAGTGGGTCGAGTCGCGCGGTGGATCGCCTTTCATCGAGATCACGGTGCCGGAGGCCGCGGTGCGGCTGAAGCAAGGACTGGGGCGGCTGCTTCGCACGATCCATGACCGAGGCCGCGTGACGATCCTGGACAGGCGGATCGTGACCAAGCGCTGGGGTGGGCTCCTCATGCGCGGCATGCCTGACTTCGAGGTCGTGATCGAGCGTGGTCACGCATCCCGCCCAGCGGTTCCCCGCGCGGCGGACTTGAAAGAGCCGACTCCGGCGGGACCATGAATCTCCACATTCACCAACTTGCGAAGGAGAGATGAATGGTCGCAATGGCACAGAGCAAGGCGAACGGGCAGGGCGGTGGCCTGGTCCAGGCCGCGGGCGGCGCGGTGGCGATCCCCACGCTGCTGGGCCGCTCGGCGCAGCGCATCCCGGTGGGCGGCCGCATCCGGGCCGGCATCAAGGTGCTGACTCGTCGAGCGGCCGAGTCCGGCCAGGCGCGCGAGATCTACGACGCCGGCGTGGCGCAGGGCAAGGGGTTCGACGCGATCGAGCGGGAACTCGCCGCGGCGCTGCCCGACCTCAAGAACCCGCTCACGCCGAAGAACGTCCCGTACTTCACCGTCCGAGGCGAGGACTTCCCGAACCCGGAACTCGCGCGGCAGATCATGGACCTGTATGCCGAGGATCGTGGCGACGGTGTTCAGCGTCTGTATCGCTTCCCAGTGGTGTTCCCGGCCGATGCCTGGCAGAACGTCATGCCGCATGAGCTGGTGACCTGGACTTCCAGCGAACGGCGCTTCTGGTCCGAGTACTCCGAGGACGGGCAGACGCGGTACTGCAAGACCTACGAGCAGCCGCCGGCGCCGGGCGCAGGCCGCCGCGTCGTGCGCATCTTCGGCGGGCGCAAGGTGACGCTGCGCGCCGAGAACAACGGGCTGTGCGATCCCGAGAGCTGCGTCGAGTACCAGGGCAAGAAGTGCAACCTGTCGGGCCGGTTCATCTTCTTCGTCCCCGGCATCAAGTCGATCAGCGCTTTCGAGCTGCCGACGAACAGCTTCTACGCCATGCAGGCGGCCATCGAGAAGTTCCAGACGATCGGCTTCATGCGTGGCGGCCGCATCTCTGGTTTCCTCGACGGCCAGCGCACGCCGTTCTACATCAGCAAGCGCCTGGTGGAGGTCTCGCGGATCGACGAGGAAGGCCGTCCTACCCGCGTGGCCCAATGGCTGATTGAACTCGAGGCGCCGGTGGATCCGACCGCACTGCTGCGGCACGACGAGGACCTCGACGCGCTCGAGCTTCGCGCTGCGGATGCGGCCAACGTCCTCCAGGGCCATGGTGGCGGGACGAGCACCGTCCAGGTGGTCAGTGAAGACGGCGTGATCGAGGTCGCGAGTCCGTCCCCCGTGGTCGAGCAAGCCGCGGAGCGCGGCCAGCGCTCTTCCGGCGCGTCAACCGAGAGCGGGCCGGCGGCGCCGGCGCGGGCCGAGCCTGCGCGCTCCGCCCAGCCGAAGCGCGGCGAAGCGCCGCCGGCTGGCAGGTCGGCAGCGGCGGACACCGGTGCCGAGGCCAAGGAGGTGGCGTGGCTGTTCGATGCCGCCACGGCGCTTGGTGTCGACGCCGAGAGCTATGAGCGCTACGCCACCAAGCGCTGGGGCCAAGGCTGGAAGAAGGCCGCCGGTGGCCGCAAGCGTGCACTGGAGGACATCACACCCTTCCAGGACGACGGCGCCGGCTTCGTCGAGAAGGTGAAGGGCGAGCTCGAGGTCTGGGCTTGAGTGCGGTCGGCGCCGCACAGGGCGGCGCCATCGCTGGACCCGCCAGCGCTTGAAGCCTGGCGCCGCGGGCCGATGCTGGCGGCGGGTGCTCAGGACGCTCACGCACAACCGACGGAAGGAACTCTCATGATCAAGGTGGCGCAGTTTTCGGACCTGCATTTCAGCGGGAAGAACCTCGACGAGGCGGGCCGATGCTTCGGCTTCGCGCTAGACCAGGCGATCAGGCAAGGCGTTGATGCGGCCGTGATCTCGGGTGACGCGACGGACCATGCGCTCGACGTGCACAGCCCGGCGGTCGAACGCCTTGCGCGCGAGGTCCGGCGTCTCGCCGACCACTGCCCGGTGCTGATGCTGCAGGGGACGTTCTCTCACGAGCCTCCCGGCACCCTGGCGATCTTTCCGCTGCTCGGCGGCCGGCACCCGGTGTTCGTGGCGGACCACCTCGGCCAGGTCGCGCTGATGGAGGAGGGCCACTGGGTGCCCTCGCAGGCCTGGCGCTTCGACGCGGTCCCCGCCGGAGCGCGGGCTATCTTCACCTGCGTCCCGACGGTCAACAAGGCGGTCGTGGCGGCCACGGTCGGCGCCACCGGGGCTGCGGAAGCGGTCGGTCAGGAACTGGCCGCGCTGCTGGCCGGGTACGGGTCGATCAACCGAGCCGCACGGGCAGCGCAGGTGCCGACGATCGGCGTAGCGCATGGCACGGTCACCGGCTGCGTGACGGAGCACGGCGTGCCGATGGCGGGCTTCGACCACGAGTTCAACACCACGAGCCTGTTCTCCGCAGGTACCCAGGCCTTCATGCTCGGGCACATCCACAAGCATCAGAGCTGGGACGACGGCGGGCGACTGATCGCCTATGCGGGCTCGATTGGCCGCTTCCATCACGGCGAGATCGATGCCAAGGGCTTTCTGTTGTGGGAGGTCGAGGCGGCGGCGGCCCGATTCCAGTTGGTCGAGACGCCGGCGCGGCGCACCGTGGACCTGGTGTTCGATGGAGTGCCGGATGCCGAGCAGATCGCCGCGGCGGTTCGTGAAGTGAACGTGGCCGGCGCCTACGTCCGGGTGCGGTGGCAGATGGGTGAAGAGGAACGAGGCAGCGTGGACCGCGAGGCCATCAAGCGGGCCCTGGGCGATGCCGCCGACGTACAGCTCGAAGGGCGGGTCGTTCCCGTCGTGCGCAGCAGGGCGGCAGGGATCTCGCGCGCGTCGTCACTGCAGGAGAAGGTGAGGGTGTGGGCACGCGCCACCGGCAGCATGGACGGTCCGCTCATCGAGCGCCTCGAGGCCCTGGCCCACCGCGAGCCCGCTCAGATCGCGAATGCGATCCTGGCCGGCGACGAGGAAATCGGTCCAACTTCCGAGCCGGTCCCCGACGAGACGGCGCCGCTGCCGCGACCGTCCGGGGACGGGCGTGTGGCGGAGGCCCTGCGCGAAGCCGAGGCGATGGAGCTGTTCTGAAGTGGCCTGGTCTTGAAGGAAGTGAAGGCGGCCGGAGACTCGTACGAAGCGGGTCGATGGGCGGCCGTGCATGGAGCAAGAAGATGGACGATCAAGTGAAGCAAGCGGACGAGGTGTCCCGCGACGGCTACCAACCGCTGTCGCTGACGCTCACGGGTTTCAAGGGGATCCGCAGCGGTCTCGGTCGGGACACGCTCACGCTCGATCTCGAGGCGCTGGTCGGTGACGCGCAACTGGTGGCCATTGCGGGCAGCAACGGGCGCGGGAAGACCACGGTCATGGACAACCTGCATCCCTTATGTTGAATTCGCTGCGTCAACAATCGTCCAACACGCGGCGTTTCACTTGTTTCACTGCCTCTGCAGGGTGG